>Ga0247792_1000113_pt1 | contig 18147 bp, 16 predicted proteins | sample UWRJS106311C6_FD_179920 | JGI IMG/M metagenome (GOLD analysis project Ga0247792, IMG submission 179920) | Soil microbial communities from Arlington Agricultural Research Station in Wisconsin, United States - UWRJ-S106-311C-6 | ecosystem: Environmental > Terrestrial > Soil > Agricultural land... | reverse complement strand
TTTGAGCGCCTCCGCACCGCGGATCGCGTCCCATTCGCTCGTTGCGACGACACCGAGGAAATCACCCTCGCGCACGACCCTGGCAACGCCCGGAATTTTCTTGACCGCAGACTCGTCTACCTTTTCGATCTTGGCGCCGATGGCCGGCGGCCGCACCACGCGCCCGTGCAGCATGCCGGGCACGCGGAAGTCCTGCATGTAGGTGAAGCGGCCGGTGACCTTGTCGGGAATGTCGACCCGTGGCGTCGACTTGCCGACGATCTTGTAGTCTTTCGGCGACTTTTCCTTCACCGGCTGCTTTGGATCGAGCTTGATCGAGAAGTTCTTGTCGCCAATCAGTTCGGCGTAGCTGACCTTCTTGCGGCCGCCAGCCATGATGACGCCGTCGGCAACAGTCAGGTTATCCGTGCCGAGCTTCTTGGCAGCTTCCGCAAGCAGCGCCTGCCGCGCCGCGGCGGCGGCCTGACGCAGCTGCATACCGCCGATTTGGATGGTAACGCTCGCCCAGGTCTTACCCTGGTCGGGCGTGAGCAAAGTGTCACCCTGCACCAACTCGATGCGGTTCATTGGTACGTCCAGCTCGTCCGCCACGATCTGGCGCAGGGCCGTCGTGATGCCGGTGCCGAGATCGACCTTGCCGGAATAGACGGTGACCTTGCCCGTCTTGTCGATGGCAAGGAAGGAGTCAACTTCAGTGAGGGCGAGCGGCTTGGCAGCCCCTTGCGCTTGTGCGCCGGCCGATGAACCGGCCAGTGCGAAGCTGACGATGAGGGCGCCGGAGCCGAGCAGGGCGTCGCGCCGCGAAATCTGGATGTTCATGTGCGCCTCCCTAAGCCGACGCGCGCTTGACGGCGCGCACGATGCGCGCATGGGTTCCGCAGCGGCAAAGGTTGTTGGCAAGCGCATCCTTGATGGCTGCTTCGGTCGGCTTCTTGTTCTTGGCGAGGAAAGCCGCCGACTCCATGATCATTCCGTTGATGCAGTAGCCGCATTGCGCGGCTTGCTCGTCGATAAAGGCCTTCTGCACCCGGTGCGGTTTTTCCGGCGTGCCAAGGCCTTCCAGCGTGACAATCTTCTTGTTCACATCGACCGTCGAAAGCGGCGTGATGCATGAGCGCACGGCCACGCCGTCGATATGTACGGTGCAGGCGCCACATTGACCGAGGCCACAGCCGAAGCGCGGGCCGCGCAGACCGAGATCGTTGCGCAGCACATAGAGCAGTGGCGTCTGCGGATCGTTGTAGGTAACGGGCACGCGTTTGCCGTTAACGGTGAGTGATCTTATTGCCATGGACGTCTCCCCCTCCGCTCGCGGCGGACGCTTGAGCGCGGACTTACGGCCCGCGTCTCTACGAACTCACACCGGCCGGCTAGGCCGTAGTCCAGAAATTACCAGTAAGAGCTCAAGCCTAGGCCAAATCCTGGGGCGGCGCTACGCGCCGGCGAAGTGGCGGAGCGGCCGCAATCCCGGTGGCGCGCAGCCGTTCTCGCTCTTCATACAGGCACACCGCGGCGATCGCGGTCGCGGCTATCGCAAGCCAGATCAGGCGAGCGCCGTAACGATCGTGCGGGTTCGACAGTGTGCCGCAAACGAATGCATTCGCCAGCAGCGCAAGCAGGCAGACCGTGGCCAATTCACCGGTCGCGTTCATATCTTTCCGCCTGAGCAAGTAGCCGCCAATCAGCGGCAGCAGCAGCAGGGAGCCGAGCGCCAATGGATAATGCACGCGGTTGACGATCGTGAAATCGATCTGGCCGCGTTGCTGGCGGGCCGCGCGCATGTCGGGAACGAGAGCCGGACGATACCGTTCGATAATGCCGTAAGTGTGCCAGATCGAATTCACCACGCCCTCACCGGTGCGGACGTCAATCAATTGGTGGGTCGTCGCTATGGCGGCGGTTTTGACCTGTAGCAGCGGATATTCGATGAGACTCGCCAAGGCGATCTGCTCCATCTCATGGTCGAGCCCGGCGAAGCGTCCGAGCTTGTCGAACAGCGGGCTGCCCCAGAACCATTCGTCCGCGTCGCGCGGCAGTTCATCCTTGTAAGCGCAGAGGACGAGGCGCGCGCGGGGGCAGTGCTCGTCGAGATATTTCTTGACGATGCCATCCTGCAGCATGCGGCCGAACGAGAGCGCGAACCCGCCCGGTGTCCAGGTCAGCCGCTTGGTGACGGCGGCATTGGCGGCGAACACGAGCGCTGCACCGAGAGCGATCGCAAGCGCGCCGTTGCCAAGACGCCGCCGCGGCAGCCGGCTGGGCGCGACGAACGAGAGCAGGGCGGCTGCCGCCAATAACATCAGCAGCACGGCAAGTGTCGCGCTATGCGTTGTAACGGACACCGCGATCAGAGCGACAAGGCCGGCTTGTTCGCGTCCGTTGAGGTCATTTGCGCGGAGCAGGAGAAGATAAAGTGCGAGCACTGCGAGCCCGGCGAAAATATCCGTGAGCAGGATCGAGGTAAGCCAGGGCAGGGTGGAGAATACCGACAATGCGGCAACGATGCCGGCAAGCAATCCCGGCCGTCCGCCAAGGCCATGCACGCGCAAGATCAGCGCGATCACCCACACCGTGAGCGCGCTTTGCCCGAGCACCACGGGCCAAAATGACAATACTGCGCCGGCATTGAGGATCAGCCCGTAGGTAACCGCGCGGCTCGGCACGAGATAGGGCTCGTACCAGCGGGCGAGGTAGCCGCCGGTGTCATATTGCAATAGGGGAAAGTGATTCCAGATTGCCGGTGCGCTGAGCAATGCCATCGACAACAGGATGACAAACGCCCACCGGGCGCGGTCGCGCATTGGCATCTGAATCCTCCCAGCACCCTTTCTTCTTGTTGGTGTCTTGATACCGCCTTGACGGTTTCCTGACTAGAGGCCAATTCTCTGGCCAATAAAGCTGGAAAGGCCCTTGGAAAGCGGCAAATGTTCGTCAGTTTCTTTCAGGAGCTCAAACAGGCCGGCGTGCCGGTGACTTTGCGCGAATATTTGACGCTGCTCGAAGCCATGGACGCCGATCTGGCGTCGCGCCGCGTGGACGATTTTTACTATCTGTCGCGCGCAGCGCTGGTGAAGGACGAGCGCAATATTGACAAGTTTGATCGCGTATTCGGTCATGTGTTCAAAGGGCTGGAGACGATCGACGGCGCGATCGAAGCCGACATTCCGGCCGAATGGTTGAAAAAGCTCGCCGAGAAATATCTGACCGAAGAAGAAAAAAAGCAGATCGAGGCCATGGGCGGCCTCGACAAGCTGCTGGAGACGCTGCGCAAGCGGCTCGCCGAGCAGAAGAAGCGCCACCAGGGTGGCTCGAAATGGATCGGTACCGCCGGCACGTCGCCTTATGGTGCCTATGGCTACAGTCCGGAAGGCGTGCGCATCGGTCAGGACGAAAACCGCCGTGCGGTCAAAGTCTGGGACAAGCGCGAGTTTAAGGACCTCGACGACGAGGTTGAGATCGGCACGCGCAACATCAAGCTGGCGCTGCGCCGTCTGCGAAAATTCGCGCGCACGGGCGCGCCGGAAGAGCTTGATCTCGACGGCACCATCAAGGGTACCGCGCACAAAGGCTACCTGGATATTCTGATGCGGCCGGAACGGCACAATGCCGTGAAGGTGCTCCTCTTCTTCGACATCGGCGGTTCGATGGATTGGCACATCAAGGCGACCGAGGAATTGTTTTCGGCGGCGCGCAGCGAGTTCAAGCACCTTCAATATTTCTATTTCCACAATTGCCTTTATGAGCGCGTGTGGAAAGAAAACCGCCGCCGTTTCCAGGAGACCACGCCGACCTGGGGTGTGCTGCACACCTATCCGCATGACTTCAAGGTGATCTTCGTCGGCGACGCATCGATGTCGCCCTACGAGATCGTAGCGCCGGGCGGCTCAGTGGAGCACTTCAATGACGAGCCCGGCGCGCTTTGGCTGGAGCGCATGACGCGCACGTATCCCGCTTGCGTCTGGCTCAATCCGGTGCCCGAGAAGGAATGGAACTTCACGCAGTCGATCAGCATGGTCCGCCAGATCATGGGCGGGCGAATGTTCCCGCTGACGCTGGAAGGGCTGGACCGCGCGATGCGCGAGCTGGTGCGTTAAAGCGAGCCTGGCCGACAGCGACGAAGGACGAGAACGTCCGCTACTTCCCCCGGCCGCTCGGGGTCTCGCCGATCACGCCGAACTCTTCGGATTTGCTTCCGAAGGCCACCGCTTCAAAACCTTCCGCCGCTAGCCCGCGTTTCAGGAGTTCGCGGATCGCGGATGCGCGGCTTGGCATGCGCGATTTGAAGCGGAAATCGTCCAAAACCATCAGCTCATCGGCTGACAGCATGATCTGGAGCCGTTCGCCCCGGCCATTTGCACCATTGACCATCGCCTTTCCCCTGTTACATCTTAGACGATACCTCAACATGAGTAACCTACTCATTACTCTCGATTAGCGCAAGTGCAGTAATATGCCTGAGTGGACAAAATGGTTCCAATGCGCGGACTCGCGCAAAGACTGGTTGCAAAGAAACAGAATTGACGGGGGCCGGGCGGGGCATACCGTGGTCCCATGAAACACGTAGTAGCCAAAGAGCCCCAAACCTTGGCGCCTCTGCTTTGCCAGCGCTGCGGCGGATTGATGCGTCTGGTCGGAAGCGAGCCCCATCCCGTTGAGGCCAAAACCGATCTTCTCACCTACAGTTGCACGGCGTGCGAGGATCTCTTCGTGTTGCCGGTTCCGATCCCTGAAGCAGATGGCTGAAGCAAGGGTTCGGGGATACCACCAAAAGCAGCAACGCCGGGATTTGGTCCCGGCGTTGCTGCTTTTGGCTTGAGTCAGATGGTTCTAGGCCGCGTTGGCTGGCCGCAGCAGCGCAGGATCGTCCGGCGCCATCTGCTGTTCGCGCTGGAGAGCCATCGCCTCGCGCATCAAGCGGGCAAAATCCTTGCGGGCGGTTTCAAGCGCGCCCTCGACGACAGAGCACTGCATCTGCTCGCGCCGGAGCGAGGTGCTGAGCTCTTCGACCCTTTGGTCGGCCGCCTGCTTCTCGGCAGCACGCGCTGATTCCAGCGCAGCGACCTGCTCGTTGAGCGCGGCGATTGCGTCTTCGGCGCGCGTCAGGGCCGCTTCCTTTGCCGTGAAAGCGCGGGCGAGGGCGGTGCTGCGTTCGATGAGGGTCGCGCGGGCCTGGTCGACCTCCTTGAATTGGGATTCGCGCTGGATGCGCTCGGCCTCGAGGTCGGCCACGCGTGCCTGCAAGGCATCGCGTTCAAGCGCAAGTTCGCCGGCACGACGATCATAGATTCTGATCTCGTCTGCTCGCGCCAGCAAGTGTTCGCGCGCCTCGCCGAGCAATTTTTCACTTGCGGAGGCGCGTGCCTGCAAAGCGTCGAAACGCATGCGCTGGGTCGTGACTTCGTGCTCGTGTCGCTCGTTCGCTTCATCGAGAGCAGCCGTAAGCCGCGTCCGTTCGGTATTAAGTTCGGCGACGGTGCCATCCACATGGCGCAAACGCCCTTGCGTCGCTGTCAGACTTGCCTCGGTCTCGACGAGCTTGCGGGAGATGCGGGCGGACTCGGCGCTCATTTTGTCGAGCGAAATTTGTTGCGCCCGCTTTTCGTCCTCGAGCATCAGCAGCCGCTGGCGCGCTCCATTGAGCTCGGATTCAAGCGCCATCACGCGCTTATCCGCTGTCGAAAGCCGCTCATCAAGCCTGCGGTTTTCTTCACGAAGCGCCTTGCCTTCGCCGGTCTCCTGGGCAAGCCGCGTTTCGAGATCGATGATCTGCGCGCGCCTTGCGGCGATATCGATGGCGATCTCTGCTTTCGTAGCCTCGAGCGTACGCAGCAGGTTCTGCGTCGTCGTAAGCTCCTGACGCAGCGCCTGACATTCCTTTTCCGAAAGGTTGGCCTTTTTCTCGAGTTCGGCAACCTCGTTGCGCAGCTTGCCGTAAGCGGTGCGCGTGTTGTTGAGCACCGTCTGCAGGCTGATCTTTTCGGATTTTTCGGCCTCGAAGGCGCGCAGCGCCTTGCTCACCGGATCGACAAGTTTACCGACGGCATTCTTGATGCCGTCGAGCTCGCCGATCTTGGCATTGGCATCGAGCAGCAAGTTGCGCAGCGATTCATTCTCGCCGCCAAGCTGGGCGCCAAGCGCCGTGAACAGCTCTTCGTCAAGTTCGAGCGGATTGTCAGTCGGAGGAGTGGCGTTCGGTGTCGGATCGGCCGGTTTGTCGTAGAGTCCGGCTCTGCGGGCGAAAAAGCCCCCGAATTTATTCATTGGGTGATCCCCTAAACGCCGATTCGCCCGGCCGAAGCGACGCCGAATCACACTGTTAATAGATCCTAATGGAATCTAAATTTCTGTGGGTAAATGAAAGGTTAACGGCAAAATAGGACGATATGCCAAATACTTACTGAAAGGCACATTTTCGGCCGCCCGGCGGTCGAAATGCAGAATTTCGGCTGCCGTAAACCGCCGTCGTCGAAGCCCCGCCGTTGCTTTTTTGCTCAGCTTCGTTTGGCGATGAACAGGCCTTCGCACAGCCGGAAGGTGAGATCCGCGCCCGTGCCCTGGGGCTCCAGTGCTGCTTTCACCGCGGGAGTGACTTCCGCAAGCATGGAGCGCAGCAGTGCCTGCATCGTTGCATCGTGGCGGCTTGCCCAGCTCTTGAATTCCATTTTTTTGTAGATCTGCTCTTCATGCTCGATTGCCAGTCGGGATCCCTTCAAGGCGTCACGCCATTCCTGCATCGTCCAGGCTCGCAGGTGGCTCGGATCGCGGAAGCGCTCGAACGCATTGATGTAATCGCCGACGCTTCCTTCCGGCACGACATTATCAACCAGCGCGAACAAGCCATTCGGCTTGAGCATACGGTGGACCTCGCCGAGGAAGTCGGGAATTGAATCGAAATGATGTGGCGCGATGCGGCAGGTCACCAGCTCGAAACTCGCATCTTCGAACGGCATCGCTTCGGCTTTGGCGTAGGCGGTTCGCACGTTTGACAGGCCGCGCTTCTGCGCCTCGGACTTCACCATATCGAGCATTTCCTGGGTGATGTCGGTGGCCCAAACACGCGCGACGTGCGGAGCGAAAACGTAGGCGACATGACCGCCGCCGGTCGCGACGTCGAGGACATGCCACCCCTTTTGCGGGGAGGTGAGGGCGACCAGACGCTCGAGACTTTTGCCGAGCGCGTGCGGTTTGCTGGTCAGATAGCTTCCGGCAGTCTTGCCAAATTCTTCCTGGACAAGGCTCTTGTTCATGACTTTCCCGATCGCTCCCGGCGCGCGGCATACATAGCCTGTCTTGCGCGCGTGCGATACGCCGTCACGGATGAAAATTCAGAATGATGGCTCAGCGCCCATCGTGGTTGCCGCCGCCGCTCAGGTCGTCGTAGCCGTGGCGATTGCTGTAAAAGACCAGCGCCATCAGGCCGCCTCCGACCAGGAGTGAAAATAGTACGCCTCCGGCAATGGCCACGTACCCATATGTGGGGATTGCCTCGCCGCCGAGGCGCTCCCAGGCGACGGCGGCGAACCAGACCGAAAATGCCAGCAGTGCGAACAGAGGCACTGCGACGTACAGGATCCGCATGGGCGTCATATGGGGGCGGCCTCCGCATTTGTCAGTCCGCGTTGGCACAGAATAAAAAAAGCGCGGGACTTTACCCGCGCTTCAAACCCAGCGTTCGACGGTGTTCAGCCGCTTCCGCCGGCCTCGGCCTACGGGTTTTCGGCCCCCTTCACGCGCTTGCCTTTGGATGGTGCTTCATCGTTGGCGGCCTCGGCGGGCGGCACCGGCGCGTCATCCAGCGGCGCGCCCCGGCGTAAGGTCGACCGCAGCGCGGCGACCTCGCCCTGCAGGCGGGAATTGTCCCTGCGGGCGGCTTCCAGCGCGCCCTCGACCACGGCCCGCTCCATGCGTTCGCGCTGCAGTGCCGAATTGAGATCCTCGACGCGCTTCTCGATATTGGTGCGGCTAATCTGGATGTCCGCTTCCAGATGGCCGTTGCGCTCAGTGAGCGCAGCGATCTTTTCTTCGGCGCGCGCCAAGCCGGTTTCGCGCACCTTCAGGGTCTTGGTCAGCGCGTTGTTGCGCTCGGCCAAGGCCGTGCGCGCCTGCTCGTGGTCCCTGATCTGGCGCTCGCGGGCCTCGTGCTGCGCTTCGATCTGCGCAAGACGCTTTTCAGCGTTGTTGCGGGCGATCGTCGCTTCGACTGATTTTCGGTCGAAGGCGCGCACTTCTTCGGTGCGGACGATGAGATTTTGCCGCGCCTCGGACAGCAGCCGTTCCGAGGTCGCGGCGCGCGACTGCAAGGCGTCAAGGCGCATATTCAGGCTGTTGCGCTCGGCCAGATGCTGCTCTTTTGCTTCGTCGAGGGCCGCGCCGAGGCGACCGCGTTCTGCATAGGCTTCCGCAAAGCTAGACTCGACCTTGCCGAGCTGCGCGCGCGTCGCGGTCAGGGTGTTCTCGCTTTCCGTCAGCCGCCGCGTCAGCCGTGCTGTTTCGTTGAGAGCCTGATCGATCGCGATTTGCAGCGACCGTTTCTCGTCATCGAGCAGCGTCAGCTTCTCGCGCGCAGCCGCGAGCTCCCCCTCCAGCTGTACGATGCGCTTTTCGGCGGCATCGAACTGGTCCTGCAATGTGCGCCGGGCTTCGCCCAGCGCGCGGCGTTGCGTGGTTTCGTGTGAAAGCTGCCGGTCCAGCTCGGAAGCGTGCGCGCGCAGCGCGTTGAGATCGTCGGTCAGCTCCAGCCGGGCGCTCTCAAGTCCGCGATTTGCTTCGCGCGAAAGCTCAAGATCCTCGCGCAGCTTTTCCACTTCGGCCTCAAGCGCAGTCGCTTTCCGGTCGACCTGGTAAAACTCGGTGCGCAGGGTCTCGTAGGCCGTGCGGGCCTCGGCCAACATGCCCGACAGGCTCAGGGTCTGCGATTTTTCCTGTTCAAGCGCGCGCAATGCGCTGTTGAACGGCGCCACCAGCTTGTCGAAGGCCGCCTTGAGGTCATCGAGTTCGCCGATCTTGCGCCCGGTGTCGGTCAGGAGGTTGCGCAAGACCTCGTTTTCCTCGCCCATGCGCGAGCCGACATCGGACAAGTTTTCAATGGAGATTGGGTCGCCGCCGTTGCCGTTTCGGCCTGTCAATTTGTCGGGCCCCGCCAGGCCTTTGCGGCCAAAAAGGTCCGACAACTTCGCCATAACGACGCCTCCCCAACCCCGAAACGTCTGCGAACAGCCCCAAAACGCCGCAGTAGCAAGATCACGATATTATATACCTTTGACCTTGGAAACACTCGCTCATATGGCCTGTGGGTTTCACGCTAGTCGTTTTTAGGACGGTTCGTGGCCTAGAGAGCACACGTCGATTGATGGCGGGGAGGGGAAGATGACCGAGCAGGTCGGGGCGGTCAAAAGCGAAACAGTGTCCTATAGCTATCGGCCGTCCCTGCTCGGGGCCCCCCGCGCCTTCACCCTCACCGACCTCGGTATCGACTGGATCGTGGGCGGCAGATCGGGAAGCATTCCCTTCGACAAGGTTCGACGCCTGCGGATGTCGTTCAGGCCAAACAACATGCAGTCGCACCGTTTCGTCACTGAATTGTGGGCGGAGGGCTTTCCGAAGCTGCAAGTGGTGTCCAGCTCGTGGAAAAGCATGTTCGAACAGGAACGGTTCGATGATGCATATTCCGGCTTCATCAGAGAGCTGCACCGCCGCCTCGCAAACGTGAATGGGACGGCGCAATTCGATCGCGGAAGCAGCCCGTTTATCTACTGGCCGGGCATCGTAATTTTCGTCGGCGCGGCGTTTGGGCTTGCCGCGCTTATCGCACGGGCACTGCAGGCCGGCGCCATAGCCAGCGCCGCGATCGTTGCCGCTTTCCTTGTGCTTTTCCTTTGGCAGGCCGGCAACTTCTTTCGCCGAAATCGCCCGGGTACTTACCGGCCGGAGGCGTTGCCGGCCGACATAATGCCGCGGGAATAGGATCGCCGGCGCGTTTCTCTAGTTGCGCACCACCAGCACGGAGCATTTTGCGTAGCGGACAACGTGGCCGGCGTTCGATCCCAGAAAATACGTGCGCATCGCCGGTCGATGTGAGCTCATCACGATGAGATCGGCGTTGAAGCTTTTCGCCTCCTCAAGCACCTCGTGATAGATGCCGCCCTGCCGCACCGTTGAGGAAACGCGCCCTCCATCAAGACCGCATTCCCGCGCAATAATGGTCAATGCCTCTTCGGCCGATTTGCGTTGCTGGACGTCAAAATCGGGTGGCACATATTCCGCCAGCATGACTGGCGTCATGGCCAGGACATTCACCAGCCGCACCGATCCGTTAGAGTTGCGCGCCATCTCGACTGCCGTGTTGATAGCGGGCTTCGCCAAATCGGTGTCGGCAAGATCGACCGGCACCAGAATCTTGTTGTACATGACAGCGCCCCTCGTTTCGCTGCAAGGCTGCAATCATGACATGTTTTCGTGCGCGCGTTGAGTGCCGGATATGGCCTCATTTGGCGGCTGCAGACAGTGACTTGGGAGTGACGAAGCGCTCCAACCGCCCGGATTGAGGATGCAGTTTTCCCCAATCGTCGAATGCGAAATCGATGATCACCAAACCGCAAGTGGGCATTTTCTCCCGCAAGCGTTCGCGGGTTTCGACATCGCCCGATGCGACGAGCATCAATGCGACTGCGTGCAGACCGGGATTGTGACCCAGGATGAGGAGGCTTTGGGTGGCGGGCGGGGCTGCCTTGATGACACCAAGGATGTCATGGGGCGTTGCGTCGTAAAGCCGTTCGACCGGAGTGGCCGCCGGGGCCGGCTTGAAGGCGGGAGCTGCGAATTTCCAGGTTTCCTGCGTGCGCGCCGAAGGGGAGGTCATCACGCGGTCCGGTACCAGGGCGTGGGATGCCATATAGGCGCCGACCGTTGCGGCATCCTTTTGTCCGCGCTCCACCAGCCGGCGTGCACGATCTTCCATGCCGGGTTCGGAACGTTCGGCCTTGGCGTGACGAAATAGCAGGAGACGTCGCATGGTCATGCTATGGAGGTCGATAAGCAGCACGGCCCAGTCTAGCATGTGTCCGCCGCCGCGCCGCGTGCTGCGGCAAATTCGCATCGCTGAGCCAATGGAAGAAATGTAGTCATGGAAGCCGGTTGGTATGAGGCGACGAGCGTTGCGCGGCCGGACCGTCCGCGCCTCAATCTCGATCTCGACGTCGACGTTTGCGTGATCGGAGCCGGGCTTGCGGGCCTCACAGTGGCACGCGAGGTCGCCCAGCGGGGCTGGTCGGTTGCGGTATTGGAAGCGGCCCACGTGGCCTGGGCGGCTTCGGGCCGTAACCTGGGATTTGTGCTGCCCGGTTATTTTGAGGACATCGACGACATCGTCGAGCGCACCGGCCTCGATCATGCAAAGCAGCTCTGGGCCCTTTCCGAGCAGGGTCTCGAGTACGTCCGACGCACAATTCTTGACACCAGCATGCCCGGCGTCGACCTCATCAACGGTTGGCTGCACGTATCGAAGACCGACAATACGGCAGCGCTACGCGGTGAAGCCGAACGCATGCGCTGGATCGGCGCCGATGTCGAATTCTGGCCGGTGGAAAGAGTCCGGGAGCAACTGCGCAGCCCGCGATATTTCGGTGCGGTCCATTACCGGCAGGCCTTTCACATCGATCCTCACAACTATGCCCTCGGACTTGCGGCACTCGCCGAAAAAGCGGGCGCACGCATTTTCGAGGCGACGCCGGCGGTGTCGCTTGATCCGGCCGGCGTGCGCAAGCGTATCGTCACGCCTGACGGCCGCGTGCGCGCAGCGCACGTCGTGCTCGCCGGCAATGTTCACCTCGGCACGTTGATGCCGCAACTGGCGGCAACATTATTGCCGGTCACGACTTTCGTCATGGTGACGGAACCGATCGGCGAAATCCTGCACGAGGTCGTCCGCTATCGCGGTGCAGTCAGCGACTCCGATCATGCCGACAATCATTATCGCATCGTCGGAGGCGACCGCCTGCAATGGTCGGGCCGCATGCGCGCCTGGGAAGCCAATCCACGCTATGTTGGGAGAGCGTTGGCCAACGATGTGCGGCGGACGTTTCCGGACCTCGGAAAGGTCGAGATTGCTCATTTATGGAACGGCACGTTCGGGCGTACGGTTCATCGCATGCCGCAGATCGGCGAGATCGAACGCGGCGTCTGGCTGGCGAGTGGTTTCGGCGGCCACGGCCTCAACACCAGCGCAATGGCAGGCGAACTGGTCGCGCGTGGCATTGTCGACAGCGATCAGACCTGGCGGCTATTCGCACCCTATGAATTGGTCTGGGCCGGTGGTCTGCTCGGCCGTATCGTCGCACAGGGAATTTATTGGGGAACCAGACCGGTCGACCGCATCGCGCAGGGACTTTCCCGCTACCGTGCACACGCGCGTGCGCGCCGCAACGCGCGGCTCGCGCACAAGAATTCCATTGCATAGGGTGTTGAGCCCGATGCGTTTACCCACGTCGACAAGCGTTGCTGCGATTGCGGGCCTGCTTTTGGGCGGGTGCACGATCTCGGGCGGTCTGCAGTCCGGCCTCGCCGGCACGGAAAAGCCGAAAGTCACATTGATTTCCGATTTCACGTTCGCATCCGACGTGGTGGCGGTCGATCGCGGCTATACGGCGCGCCTCGAACGGAAAATCGGCACTTTTCCCACGCACGAGCGTCGGCAACGCACGAACGAACGTGTGAACGATGAGATCGTTGCCACGATCGTTGCGAGCCTGAGGGAGGCGGGCCTGGAAGCGCAGCCGGGCGCGGAAGACTCGCTTACGCTCGCGCAAAGCGCGCTTGTGGTGTCCGGAAACTTGCGTCCGGGCGAACCGATTACGGCCAAGAACAGAAACAGCTTCGGCTTCGGTTCCGGGCGGGGTCACGTGGTTGCTACAATGACCGCCTCGCTATTTTCCGCCGGCGCAAAGCGCCAGGTGCTGACCTTCGACGCCGAGCCAGCCAAGCGTGAGGCGGCGGTGCCACCCAAGGTTGCCGCTGCGCACAACGCGGCAATCGCCGCAGTCGTAACGTCCGCGGGCAGCTCGACCGAACGGCTGTCCCCCGATGTCGAGGTGCCGGCGCGGCGTCTGGGCCGCGCCATTGCCGACCGGGTTCTGGCTTTTGCAAAAGAGCAGGGCTGGCTGGCGCCACCGGGGCAGGGGGTGGCTGAGGCCTCAGCGCCGAAAAGCGATGCGAACAATCCGCCCGAAAACGCGCCGGAGTCCGGCGCCGAACGGCCGGGGACCTGACGTCAGCGGCCTTCTCGCCGCGCCATGAACGCAAGCCGCTCGAACAGATGCACGTCCTGCTCGTTCTTGATCAGAGCTCCATGCAGCGGCGGAATAAGTTTTTTGGGGTCGCGCTCGCGTAACGTCTCCGAACCGATGTCTTCGGCCATCAGCAGCTTGAGCCAGTCGAGAAGCTCGGACGTCGAAGGCTTCTTCTTCATGCCGGGGACGTCGCGGATTTCGTAGAATAGCTTCAAGGCTTCCGCGACCAGCCGCTGCTTGATGCCCGGGAAATGCACTTCGATGATCGCGCGCATCGTTTCGCCGTCCGGAAACCGGATGTAGTGAAAAAAGCATCGCCGCAAAAAAGCGTCGGGCAGTTCTTTTTCATTGTTTGAGGTGATGACCACGATCGGCCGGCGCCGCGCCTTCACGGTCTCGCCGGTTTCGTAGACAAAGAATTCCATGCGGTCGAGCTCCTGCAGGAGGTCGTTCGGAAACTCGATATCAGCCTTGTCGATCTCGTCGATCAGGAGGACAGGGCGCTCTTCGGCGACGAATGCGTCCCAGAGCTTGCCGCGCCTGATGTAGTTGCGGATGTCCTTGACGCGCTCGTCGCCGAGCTGGCTGTCGCGCAACCGCGACACGGCGTCATATTCGTAGAGGCCCTGCAACGCCTTGGTGGTGGACTTGATGTGCCATTCGATCAGCGGGGCGCCGAGCGCCTTGGCCACCTCGAGTGCCAGCACGGTCTTCCCCGTGCCGGGTTCGCCTTTGACCAGCAGAGGCCGCTCGAGCGTGATTGCGGCGTTGACCGCGATCTTGAGATCGTCGGTCGCCACATAGGCCTTCGTTCCTTCAAAACGCATAAAATCCTGTCCTCGGCCGATTGCCTATTATTCATATAGGGAAGCGGCAATGCGACAAAGAGCTTTGGCAAAAAACGGTCTAGCCGCGCACGGACCGTTCGATGAAGTCTTCCAGCGCCGTCACCGGCGCGCGATCGCGATAGACTTTGTCGCGGTTTTCGGCCATTCGTGCCGAGATGGCCTGCCGGAACTGACTGTCCCGGCCCAGACGCGTTGCAACTGCGACGTAGCCGTCAATCGTCGTGGCAATCGTCTCGGGAACGTCCAGCATCCGCAAAATTGCCGCGCAATGGCGGCCGCGCATAGTTTTTCCCTCGAACGTGACGATCGGTAATGCCTGGGCAAGGCATTCCAGCGCCGAGTTGCATCCCGACCATCCGATACTGTCGAGGAACACATCGGTGACGCCGGCGGCCGCCACAAATTTATTCTGGCTCAGGCGATTGAGGAAAACGCAATGATCGTCGGCGCGCAATCCGGCAGCGGCAAAAGCGCGCTTCAACCGTTCGCGAAGGATCGCCGTGTTTCTAGGTGCGCCGAAATGGCGTAAGAACACAATCTGACAATCTCCGACCTCGCGCGCAATCCGCACCAATGCATCGTCGTATTGCGGCAGGTATTTGAAGAGCGACTGGCCGCTCCAAAAAACAGTCGCGCTTGCGCGCAGGCCGAGTTCCTGGCGCGTCACTTCGGCCGGTTCCGTGTCGACGGGCTCGTAGTAGATCGACAGGTTCGGCAGCCGCACAAGCTTTTCGGTGTAGAAAGCGTCTGCGTCGGGCGGCTCCATCAGATCGCTTGAAAGAAAATAATCCATCGTCGGCAGGCCGCTGGTTTCCGGATGGCCCCAGGAATTGCACTGCACGCGGGCAAGCCGCTGCGCCGCAAGCTGAATCGACGAGTTGTCCATGAGCAGTCCTGGATAGATCAGGATATGCGGCGAGTCGGCGAGAATTTCGCGCCGCCAGCCATTCGTATCGAGCGTGCGGTGGACAAAACGATCACAGAGACGAGAGGCGACTTCGGTCTGCTCGTCGCGAATGGCGCCAAGGTGATAGCCGGTGACGTGAAAACGCTTCCGGTCGAGCTGGCCGACCCATCCCTTGATCGGAATTTTCCAGTTGGAATGGCGGTAGAAAAAGCTGCTGACGATGCCGACACGAATCACTTCGCCCGATGCCGGCGGCGGAGGCAGCGGTGGCGGCGAAAAACGCTGCGCGACCATCCGGCTGACGATGCCGCCGTAGATCTGCTGCAGCGCGCGGTCATTGTCGCCCTGATACGCGAGCAGAAACGGGTGGCGCGCACCGATCGCCTTGATCAGATCGCCTTTGAGTGTTCCGCGTTCGACATCCTCGCCGAGAGCGCGCAGCTTCTGTTCATAGGCGGCACGAGACAGCGGGATTTCGGCTTCATTTTTGTAGATGACAGGCAATTCGGCAAAACATGATGCCAGGCGCGCTTCCGCATGGCCGGGTTCGATTGCGAGAGCCTGCGTGAGATCGACAGCGGCCTCTTCGTAGCGGCTGATCTCCAGCAGCAGACGGCCACGCTGGTACCAGGCTTCGGCATCGCGCGGGTTGATCTTCAGTGCAGTTGTAAAATTGTCGACCGCATCGTCGGCGCGATCGAGGCCGAGCAGCACACGGCCGCGATTGTTGCGGGCCTCGGTGAAACAGGGGTCGAGCGCGAGCGCGTGCTCGTAGTCAACAAGCGCTTCAGGCAGCCGATTGAGCCCTTCCATGACATTGGCGCGGTTGTTGAGCGCCTTGGGATAGTTCGGCCGCAACGCGAGAGCGCGATTGAGGCTGGTCAAGGCCTCGTCGTAGCGGCCCAGCACGCGCAGCGATGAGCCGAGGTTGTAATGGGCATCGGCATAGTCAGCTTTCAGCGCGAGCGCCTTGTGAAAGCAGTCGATCGCCTCGGCGTTCCGTCCCAAATCCGACAGGACCGCGCCGCGATTGTTATGCGCTTCGGCAAATTTCGATTTCTGCTTCAGTGCCTCGTCGAAGCTGGCGAGTGCTTCCTCCCTGCGCTCGAGCGCATGCAAGATCATGCCGAAGTTCACCAGGATCTGTGGCGAGGGCTTGCGCATGCGCATTGCCTGCGAGATCAGCCGCAGCGCCTCGGCCGGCTGGCTTTTCGCAAGCTTGATGACGCTGAGCATCTGCAACGCGTCGAAATGGTCGGGCCGATGGGCGAGCACCTCGGAATAAATGCGCTCCGCCTCGTTCAGTTGGCCTTGGGTATGGAGCGCGAGCGCCTGCGCGAAAGCCTGCGGTACCTTGAACGTCTCGCGCTTTGGCACCGGCGACGGCGGCATGCGAATCCCCTTGCATTGAGGGGTAAAAAAGCGCCGCTGAGTCGTCTAGGGAGAATTATCGCATTGAAGGCCGAGTTTTTAACGGGAACGTGATCGCGGCGCGACTGCGATTGATTGGTCCTTTTTGACCAAGCGTGCCAAAGACAAGGCAAGACCTCCTGGAATCTGGTCTTCCGACCAACCAATTGAATGGCTGTGGGGGCGTGAACAAAGGAGATTGCCGAATGATCAATCGGCGCGCTCTTTTAACCGCAGGCGTGGCGCTCGCAGCGCTTTTGACCGCCACGAGAAACGGCGAGGCAGGAGCCATGATAACGACTGAAACAATCGACTATCGCAGCCTATCCGACGCCGAATGGCGAAAGCGGCTTACGGCCTACCAATACGACGTCCTGCGCAAGCATGGCACTGAACGCGCCGGGACCAGTCCGCTCAATCGTGAGAAGCGCAAGGGTATTTTTGCCTGCGCCGGCTGCGACCTCCCGCTGTTCTCATCGGATACGAAGTTCGAGAGCGGCACCGGCTGGCCAAGCTTCTATCAGCCATTGCCCGATGCGGTGGAAACCAAGACCGACCGCTCGTTTTTCATGACGCGCACCGAGGTACATTGTAAGCGCTGCCTTGGTCACCTCGGTCACGTGTTCGACGACGGTCCGCCGCCGACCGGATTGCGTTATTGCATGAACGGCGTCGCGCTCAAGTTCGAGCCACAGGCCGCCTCGGCATCGTGACCTAATCGGCAAAATCTGCCGTTTGACGGCAGAAAGAACCCGGAGCAGCGGCCCATCGGGGCCGCCGTTTTCTTATAACTAATTGATATATCAATGTAATTTAACTGGCACGGCCATTGCGACGAACCGGCCAGGATTCAAAGCCCCGGCAGGGGCGAAGTGTGTCTCGTTTTCGGAGATGACTCATGGGTTTGTTCGACGCTCTCACAACTGCGGTCAGTGGTTTGAACGCGCAGTCATTCGCGATGCAGAACATTTCGGGCAACATCGCGAACTCCCAAACCACAGCTTACAAAGGCATCGATACGAGTTTCGCGAACATGATCCCGGGCGACTCGGTGCCGACGCGCCAGATCGCCGGCGGCGTCATCGCCAACTCCCGCGCTACGAATAACGTCCAGGGCACGATCCAGAGCACCAAGTCCACGACGGACATGGCGATCAACGGCAATGGCTATTTCATTGTACAGGCACCGACAGGGTTCAGCGGCAACCAGCCGCTGTTCGGCGGCATCGACAGTTACACCCGGCGCGGCGATTTCCAGCTGGATGCGAACGGATATCTGGTCAACGGCTCCGGATATTTCCTGGAAGGCATCCCGATCGATCCCACGACCGGCAACCCGGTAGGCAGCGTGGCGGCCCCATTGCAGTTTCAGGGCAACTTCCTGCCAGCCAGTGCAACGAGCCAGGTGAATTACGGCATCAACCTGCCGTCGCTGCCGCAAACGAACGCTTATATCCCGACAACACCGAATTCCGAGTTGCTCAATCCGGCGGACTTTTCGGTGGGCAACGATCCGACCATTGCGGGAGCCGGTGTGGTCGTTGGCCAGGACGTCAGCACCTTCGTGAATGAAACGATCGATGGGGGTTCGGTCACCATCTACGATGCGATCGGCACGCCTGCCAATCTCCAACTTCGATGGGCAAAGGTCGACAGCGTCGCGGCCGGCGGCACCGACACGTGGGAATTGTTCTACCAG
>Ga0247792_1000111_pt1 | contig 18233 bp, 14 predicted proteins | sample UWRJS106311C6_FD_179920 | JGI IMG/M metagenome (GOLD analysis project Ga0247792, IMG submission 179920) | Soil microbial communities from Arlington Agricultural Research Station in Wisconsin, United States - UWRJ-S106-311C-6 | ecosystem: Environmental > Terrestrial > Soil > Agricultural land... | reverse complement strand
CGATTTTTATCGCGACATGGCGCACCATGGCGGGATCTTCAATCGCGGCTTCGTGCAGGATTGGTCGAAGGCGCAGGTCTACTCGGTGCAGAACGGCCGCGGCACAAGGGGCTTCAAAAGCCGCATGAACGGCGACTGGGTGTCGGGGCCCGAGACGCTGTCGGAACAGCAACTCGGCCGTAACCGCCGCGATTTCTACGAGGACTGTATCTCGCGCAAGCTCGATACCGATCCCTACTGGCAGTCCCGCATGCCGGACTGGACCAAGGTGAAGACACCGCTGCTCTCCTCGGCGAACTGGGGCGGACAGGGCCTGCACCCGCGTGGAAATTTCGAGGGCTTCGTGCGCTCCGCTTCCGACCAGAAATGGCTCGAAGTGCACGGCATCGAACACTGGACGCATTTCTACACGAATTACGGCGTTGCCCTGCAAAAGAAGTTCTTCGGCCATTTCCTCAAGGGCGAGGACACGGGCTGGGATAAGCAGCCGAAGGTGCTGCTGCAGGTCCGCCACCCCGGTGAGAAATTCGTCGAGCGGCACGAGAATGAGTGGCCGCTCGCGCGCACGCAGTGGACCAAATTCTACGTTCATCCGGCAGACATGACGCTCTCGGCGGAGCAGCAACCGTCGACCGGCAGCGTGACCTATTCCGGCATGGGCGAAGGCGTGACATTCCTGTCCGAGCCGCTCGAACAGGAGGTCGAGATCACCGGCCCGATTGCCGCAAAATTGTGGGTGTCGTCGGCGACCGAAGATGCCGACCTGTTTCTTGTGGTGCGCGCCTTCACTCCGGACCTCAAAGAGGTGACATTTCAGGGGGCGCTCGATGCGCATACGCCGATCGCCCAAGGGTGGTTGCGCTGCTCCCACCGCAAGCTCGATCCCAAGCTGACGCTTCCGTACCGCCCCTATCATACGCACGACGAGGAGCAGAAGCTGACGCCCGGCCAGATCTACGAGGTCGACGTCGAGGTCTGGCCGACCTGCATCGTGCTGCCGAAAGGCTATCGGATCGCACTGTCCGTTCGCGGCAACGACTATGTTTATCCCGGCGAGCCGGGCGCCGGCGTTGAGACGCTCGGCAAGGTTTGGACTGGCGTCGGGCCTTTTACCCATGACGACCCGCGTGACCGCCCGCCCGCGATCTTCGGCGGCGACGTCACATTGCACGCGGGTCCCGGCCGGCAGCCTTATGTGCTGCTGCCGGTCATCCCGAAAAAATAACGCGCCGCCGTATCAGCCGTCAGGAGTGAGAACGCATGAGTTATCGTGAAGTGAGCGAAGTCCGTGATGGCATGCAGATCGATTGGGACATGCCGATCACCATGGACGACGGCCTGGTGTTGCGGTGTGACGTGTTCAGACCGCTCAAGAAAGGCCGCTATCCGGTCCTTCTGAGCTACGGTCCTTACGGCAAGTGGCTGCACTTCGAAGACGGCTACAAGACCGCCTGGGATCGCATGGCACTCAAGCATCCCGACGTGATGGCTGGCTCCAGCAACAAGTACCAGAGCTGGGAGGTCTGCGATCCGGAGAAGTGGGTGCCGGACGGCTATGTCTGCGTGCGCGTCGATTCACGGGGTTGCGGCCGCTCGCCCGGTTATGTCGAGCATTGGTCGCCGCGCGAAACAAAGGACTTCCATGACTGCATCGAGTGGGCCGGGAAGCAGCCGTGGTCGAACGGCAAGGTCGGCCTCAGCGGCATTTCTTATTACGCCATCAACCAGTGGCAGGTCGCGAGCCTGCAGCCGAAGCATCTCGCGGCCATCTGCGTCTGGGAGGGCTTCGCCGATTTCTATCGTGAGCTCAGCCACAACGGCGGCATCTACAATACCTTCGCGCAGAATTGGTACGACATGCAGGTCAAGACGGTGCAGTACGGCCTTGGAACCAAAGGTCACCGTAGCCGCATGAACGGCGACTGGGTGTCGGGACCGGAAACATTGAACGCGGAGCAGATGGGCGCGAGCCGCTACGACCTGGGCAAGACCTATTTCGCGCATCCCCTCGACGACGATTTCTACGCAGCAATGCGGCCGGACTGGTCGAAAGTGAAAGTCCCCATGCTGTCCGCAGCCAACTGGGGTGGCCAGCCGCTGCATCCGCGCGGCAACTTCGAGGGTTTTTACCGGTCGGCGTCGAAACAGAAATGGCTCGAGGTGCACGGCATCGAGCATTGGACGCATTACTACACTGATTACGGAGTCGGCCTGCAGAAAAAATTCTTCGGCTATTTCCTGAAAGGCGAGCGCAATGGCTGGGACAAGCAGCCGCGCGTGCAACTCAACATCCGGCACCCGGGCGAGAAGTTCGTTATCCGTCACGAAAAAGACTGGCCGCTCCCGGACACGCAATGGACCAAATTCCATCTGGCCGCGGACGCGCAGAAGCTGGTGACAAAGGTCCCCGACGGCTCGGCAAAAGTCACCTTCGACGCGATGGGCGACGGCGTCACGTTCCTGACCGAGCCAATGAAAGCCGAAACCGAGATCACCGGACCCGTGGCCGCCAGGCTGCACGTGTCATCATCGACGAGCGATGCGGACCTTTTCCTCGTGCTGCGGGTATTTTCGCCCGACATGAAAGAAGTTGTCTTCCAGGGCGCGCTCGATCCTCATACGGCAATCGGGCAAGGTTGGCTTCGCGCGTCGCATCGCAAGCTGGACAGGAATCTCACACGGCCGTTCCGGCCCTATCACACTCACGACGAAAAGCAGCCGCTCAAATCCGGACAGGTCTACGAGCTCGATATCGAGATCATTCCGACCTGTATCGTGGTGCCAAAGGGCCATCGCATCGCGCTGACCATACGCGGCCGCGACTATGTGTATCCCGGCGGATCGGGCGGCAGGCTCTCGAACATGAAGAACGAGTTCACCGGCAACGGGCCTTTCCTGCATGATGACCCGCGCGACCGGCCGCTGGACATCTTTGGCGGCAAGACGACCTTGCATCTCGGCGGCGGCCAGGAAAATTTCGTCTTGCTGCCGATTATTCCGCCGCGCGCGTCCGCTCCGGCAAAGTCAAAGGCATCGAAGCCGGCTCGGCGTGCGGCGAAGAATAGGCGGCGTTAGCAGATCCGCGGCGCAACAAATCAACCGTTCGTCCCCGCGAAAGCGGGGACCCAGGGCAGCAGATTGAAGACTCCGAGCAAGTGGCCTGGATTCCCGCTTGCGCGGGGATGAGCGGATGAGGCCATGCGTACACTCAAACCAATCCTGTGCTAGGGGACGTGGCACCGCGATTGTGGGGCCTCGCCTCACAACGAAGACCCCCAATCGCTCCGCGAGGCGCGCTTGAACTGTGCGCCGTCGCGGCGTGAAAACAACTGATCGCCGGCAGATCCATCGGGACGGCACAACTTCAGCGTGACACGGCCGCTGGCTTTGCGTGGACGTGCAATAACGCGCGCGCCGGCAACCGTTGCGGCCTCCCGCGAGACCGCCACGTAGCTGAACTTCTCATCTTCCCAGGGAACATCCGCGCTTTTGGCCTGCCGATGCAAGCGCGAGCGGGCGACGCGGCGCGCGAAATGGCACCAGTCCGGCGGCTGCAGCGGGCACACGTTTGCATGCGGGCATGGCGCAATCACGTGGGCGCCGCCTTCGATCAGCTGGCGCCGTGCGGCGAGGATGCGCTGCCAGCCGGCCGGCGTTCCGGGTTCGACAATGACGAGCGTATCGGTGGTCAGTCGCCAAAGCCCCTCAACGAGCCACGGCCGATCCTCCGGGGCCAGCTCGTTCAGCACATAAGCCAAGGTGACCAGATCGCGCGGTTCGCCATTGATTTCGTCCAGGGCAACATCGGACGTGCGCCAGGTCGTGTGTGGCTGCTGCATCTCCGCCGTCAGTTGCTCTCCGAACGCACGGAAAACCGGGCTTGCTTCGACCAGCAGTGCGTCGGCGAGAGCCGGCCAGCAGTCAGCTGCGGCCCAGAGCGCGGTGCCCGGACCAGCGCCAATATCGAGCGCAGTCTTCGGCGCGAAATCCGGGCGGGCTTCAGCGACCGCGGCGAAGCTCGCGCGCACCGCCGCATAGGTCGCAGGCAAGCGCACCGCGAGATACGCGAGCACCTCCCGATCGCTCGCGACGTGTGCCTTGCCGTCGTGCCGTTCCTCCCGGTAGCGCTGTGACAGAACGGCAGCGGTCGCGGTGAGTTGGTCGAGCGGCATGCCGCTCAACGCGCGGTCGACGGCGTTGCGCAGCAAAGGTGGTAATTCCATTAGTCACCTGAGGCCGAACCACTTCAGTGTGGTTGGCGGTCCCGAGAAGGCTTCCCCAACAAGCGTGCGCCGATCAAGCCGGATTTTTGATTTGCATCAAACGCTACAACTGACGCGCATGCTAGCCGTCCCTGCAGCGATAACATTGGGTGCGCCAGTTACAATGCGTTTCGTAATACTTGCGGCGGTGATGACCCTGCTAGCTGGATTCACACAAGCCGAACTAGAAAAGGCCAAAAACTCCAAGGAGTTTTTTAAAGACGGCTATTGGAAATGTTTGGCCACAGAGATTGTCAGAGTGGCACCGACAAATATGCCAGTACAAGAATTTTCTGTATTCGTAAAACGAGCTTGCTCAAAGGAACGGAATGACTTTTTCGCATCGCTTTCTAATTATGTCGCCATGCTACATCCTGATGCTGCTAGAGATACGGTTATTTCAGCAACAAATATAGCGGTCCTCGACGCACAAAAAGATGCTGTAACGGCTTTAGTCGATCTACGATCTGGGAAAAGATAAAGGTACAAGGCATATTCATCACTAGATTATTTAATCCAACCAGCGCGCAGCCTTCAAGCAAACCGCACGTGCGTGCGGTGCCAAAAAAACAGAATGATTGAAACCGATCCGTTGGGTTTGTGCTGAGCGATTGCTACCCCACCAGCCGCCCACACCCTCTTAAAACAAGGCAGGCGAGGAGCCTGCCTTGTTTTTTTTGCTTAGTAAATTTTGAACTTCTCGTTAAATCCCAGGCTGCAGCCTAATTCGCGGTCACGGCTCAAAGCAATCTGTCAGTCACGCATGCCTTAAGGGCGTGGGGCACCTGTGCTTCAGGAACTTCAACGGTTTGGTCGCGCCCGTTCTTTGTGCGTGTGATCCGATAACAGTGCGTGTCGCGCTCTTTTCCCGCTTCCTGCGAGCGGGCCGGCTTCTGGAACAAGGCCTCGACCCAGGCCTGATCGGCAGGAGAGAGCGCTGAGGTCGCAGTCTCCCCACTGCTCTTCAGTCTCGAACCGGGCAAACCGTAACCGGCCAGTCCCCCGATCTTCTCGATCTTTACCGTGCCCATTGCCTTTCCTCGCTCAGCTCCCTGGGCGGCGCGCTACAGCCCGACCTTTTTCCATCCGGCGTCGACTGCACGAGCAAGAGCAGTGTTGTTGGGATAGAGCTCAGCCGCGACAGCACGGGTACGATCTGCAAACGCCGACATTTTTAGGTTGGGTGCAGGGCCGAAGCCCGTCATTGACCTATACCATATCTGACCAACCTCGTCCCAACTGTTGCCGCCTACGGCTTTTGCGATCGTGCAAAATGCCAAGTTGGGAGGTCCGCTGCTCAAGTGTGGATCCATGCCGGGCCTGACCTGAGAGTATTTGGTCGGCTGTGGCGCAAGGCAATGTTTCGCGTCGGGATCGGCCATGTCGCGCAGGCAGCTATAGCCGCTCTCAATTGCGGAAGGCCCCATGATGTCTTTACCGATGAGCCAGTCGGCTTGCTTGACGGTCTGATTTGCTTCCCATTGACGGAACATCGAGCCGAAACAGTCCGACAGGCTCTCATTCAGGCCGCCGGCGTCGTTCGTGTAGTTGAGCTGAAGACTGTACTGGGTCACGCCATGGGTCAGCTCGTGGCCGATGACGTCGTTGGCATTTGAGAAATCGAGGAAGATCGAGCCATCTCCATCGCCATACGTCATCTGCGAGCCGTTCCAGAAGGCGTTGTTGTAGCGCACGCCATAGTGGATTGACGAAATCATCGTCATTCCTGCGTTATCGATCGAATTTCGTCCGAACACCTGAGCATAGAATGCTTCAACCGATTTCGTTTCCGAAAAAACGTGCCTTGCGGTTGGATCCGTTGACGTCGCCGGATTGAGGATTTGAGCCCCGGGCAAGGTCTGACCATGATTACAGTCGTACACGGTGATGGCCGGCGCGGGCGCGACCGTGGGTGCTTCGGCCATCAGCGCTGCAACGCGGGTTAACCTCGCCGCCTGGGTCCGCAGCCGTCGCAATTGCGTGTCGATCTTGATTGTGTCGGCGAAATTCTTTCTTTGCTCTGCTGAAAATTTGCGGTCGGCTGCGAGGCGCTTCAACACGCGTTCGGGCACGATCTGACACATGCAGCACATGAGATATTCTCCTCTTTCGATATCGGTGCTGTTGATATCGGAAAGCTGCGCGGGCCATATATTAAATGGCTCACACTTGCGGACATAACTGTGCCGATAGCGGACATGATCGTAGTTCGCGCGATACGCGGACAATAAAAATAAAATATGCGGCATCATCGCCGCATCGCGTTACCTCCGATCACAACGCGGAGAGTTAGATTATCTCGTTCCGATAAATCCTTGCTGCAAAGATAGGGCGCTGTTCCTCGAACGGAGGGAACGCAATATGGCAAGCACACGCCGAAACATCTGGGAGCTGGGCTCGGACTGGGCGGATCCGATCCTCTGGTATGCACGCGGCGTCAAGGCGATGAAGCGCCGCGCGCTCAACGACAGGACCAGCTGGCGGTTCTACGCCGCGATCCACGGGATCTTCCCGCCGTTGTGGCAGCAGTACGGCTATCTCAGCTCCACCGATACGCCGCCGAGCCAGGCCGACAGGAATACCTACTGGAATCAGTGTCAGCACGGCAGCTGGTATTTTCTGCCCTGGCACCGCGGCTATCTGATCGCATTCGAGGCCGTCATTCGCGATGCGGTGGTCGCTCTGGGCGGACCCAATGACTGGGCGCTGCCGTACTGGAATTACTTCAAGCAGGACGCGCTTCCCCCTGCCTTTGCATCCGCCAACTGGCCGGACGGCACCGGCGACAATCCGCTTTTTGTCGAACAGCGCTACGGTCCGAACGGCGACGGCAACGTTTTCGTGCCGCTGAGCGAAGTCAACATGAACGCGCTCGGAGAGCCGGACTTCGAGGGAGTGTCGAGCGGCGGCAGCCCGGGCTTCGGCGGCGTCGCCACCGGATTCGCGCATGGAGGCAGGGTCCACGGCGCAATCGAGACGCAACCGCATGACTGGGTGCATGGCCTGGTAGGCGGCGGACTGTCACCGCAGGAGCCCGGACTGATGTCCGATCCGGACACGGCCGGGCTCGATCCGATCTTCTGGCTGCATCATGCGAATATTGACCGGCTGTGGGAGGTATGGCGGCAGAATCCGGCCACCCACGTGGACCCGTCCAAGGCGAACTGGATCAATGGGCCCGCATCGACCGGCGGGCACGCCTTCATATTGCCGATGCCGGGAGGGCAAAGTTTGACCTATACACCCGGCCAGATGAGCAATCTGGCGACGCTCGGATACAATTACGACGATCTGTCGGCGCCGCCGTCCCCGCTCGTGGCGCGGCTCGAACGCCTCGGCATCGGCGTCACCGAGGCGACCGCAATTGCCCGGAGGACCGCCATGGCCAAGACCGTCGAACTCCTCGGCGCAAACACCGAGAGCATCCGTTTGTCCGGCGCGGAGGCCAGGACCTCCATCGCGCTCGACCCCGCGGCCCGGAACAGGTTGTCAACCAACCTGAACGAGGCAGCCAGAACGTCAGCGGTCCCTGACCGGGTTTTCCTGAACCTCGAGAATGTGCGCGGCATCAGCGACGCGACCGCCTTCAACGTCTATATCAACGTGCCCGAAGGCGAAAATCCCGCCAACCATCCCGACCATTTGGCGGGCAGCGTTGCACTGTTCGGCGTGCGCAAGGCCTCGGCGGCCGACGACAAGCATGCCGGCGATGGGCTGACCTACGTCCTTGATATCTCCGGCATCATCGACAGGCTGCATCTTTCCCGCGCCATCGAGGCGGGGCAAATCCACGTGCTGCTGGTGCCGCGTAACCCGGTGGCTGATGAGGCCCAGATCAGCATCGGCCGCATCAGCGTGTTCCGGCAGAGCAATTGAGCGGGGTCGCCTGATGTGGAGCGCCACGCGCCGGTTCAGCGGATGGCTCGTCGTGACCAACCTGGCCGCCTGGCTTTTGCCGCTCTCCTGGAGTGACCTGACGATCCCCGCTCTCTGCTCCGCCGGCCTGCGGACGCCGCTGCCGGATTCGTTCAGCCTGGCATTGGTGTTCAATTCCCCGATGCAACTCGCATGGGGCTGGCTGCTGATGCTCGCCGCCATGACGCCGCCGCTGATCGCCGCGCCGCTGCGGCATGTGCGCGAGCGCAGCTTCGCGCACCGGCGGGCGCGCGCGATGTCTCTGTTTGTTGTCGGATATGGGGCCGTGTGGATGATCGCGGGCGTAGGCTTGCAGGTCATGGCGCTTGCGGCGCAACTGGCTTCATCCGATACGCTCATGTGCCTCGCGCTTTCGGCGGCGGTGGCAGCACTGTGGCAGGTTTCGCCAGCCAAGCAGTGGTGCCTGAACCGGTGTCATCGCAGGCCACAACTGGCCGCGTTCGGCGTGCCGGCGGATCGCGCCGCGTTTGACTTCGGGCTCTCTCACGGCGCCGCCTGCGTCGGCGCATGCTGGGCGTTAATGCTGCTGCCGCTGTTCGCCGGACAGGCACACCTTTTGACGATGCTGGCCGTCGTGCTTTTCGCTTTTGCGGAGCGGCTCGAAAACGCCGCGCCGCTTGCATGGCGCTGCCGCGGACCCGGCAAAGCCCTTCGGATCATTGCGGCGCAAGCCCGCATGCATTTGGCGCCGCGCACCACGGGCGGAGGCGGCCAGCCGTTTTTGCCGGTCTCGTGACGAAGAGGATTGTTAAAATTGCGCGGATTCTCCTTCCGAAAAAAGAACTTCGGAAGCTCGCACCGCGCCGGTAGGTTGCTACCGCTAGTTGCGCCGACACAGTTTGGTAGACTGGCTGGGCGCCGTGACAAGGCCGTCGATTTTCCGTTTGGGCTGAGAACTTCGAACCGCTCGATAAGACGGAAGCAATCTTTGCTGGAGCCGTTGCATGGGCTCTGAACTGTTCGTGCTCAACGGCGTTGGCACGAGGGGGGCTTATGGTTGCCAGTTTTTTTGAAGCAGTCGTTGCCGCTATTTATCGCGTCATCAACCGCCGGCGCGTCTGGTACCGGCTGCCGTTTCCGATTGCTGTAATCAACCTGTTAGCGCTGCGCGTTGATTTGCGGCGGCTCAATCTGTTCGACACCGAAACCGCGCCGCTCGATCCGCCGGTCCCGATAGGTTTCGACGTTCGCCATTGCCGGACCGCGGACGGCACGTTCAATGATTTATCGAAGACCTGGATGGGCATGGCAAATGCGCGGTTCGGACGCAATGCGCCGCTCGCGCAAACGTTCGGGGAACAGCCGCCGGGCCTTTACGAGCCCAATCCGCGCGTGGTCAGCCGCGACTTGCTGGCGCGCAGCAACTTCGTCCCGGCAACCACCGTCAATCTATTCCTGGCGGCGTGGCTGCAATTCATGGTCCACGATTGGCTGAGCCACGGCGGCAGTGACAGGCAAAGCCCGCCACTGCGTTTTCCCGTTCCCGAGGGAGACGATTGGCCCAAGCCGGAAATGACGATTCTGCACACCCGTCCGGATCACCAGCGCGGGCCGCGGGACGAGGGTCGGCCGGCAACCTATCGCAACCTTGTCACCCATTGGTGGGATGGCTCGCAAATGTACGGCTCCGACCTGCAGATGCAACACTGCGTGCGTAGCTCGCCGGCCAAAGTGCTTTTGCCCGACGGCAAATTGTATCTGGACGAAACCGGACATCTGCCGCTCGACCCGGAAGCCGCCGACGACGACCCGCTTCGAGAACTCGCCGCCGTCAATGGCAATTGGTGGATCGGACTTTCGACTATGCACACGCTGTTTTCGCGCGAGCACAATTCGATCGTAGATCGCCTGCATATCGAATATCCCGATAAAGACGGCGAATGGCTGTTCCAAAAAGCCCGACTGATCAATGCCGCACTGATCGTGAAGATCCACGCCACCGAGTGGACGCCGGCACTGCTGCAGTCGCCGACGTTGCAATACGCCATGCGCGGCAGCTGGTGGGGGGCGCTTGGCGAGGCTTATTTCAAGGCGTTTGGCCGGCCGGCGCGTAACGAACTCCTTTCCGGCATTCCGGCCTCTCCAACTGAACAACATGCCGCGCCGTATTCGATCACCGAGGAGTTCACGGCGGTCTATCGCCTGCACTCGCTAATTCCGGACGATTTTTCGTTCCGCCAGCACAGTGATGATAAGGAAATCCTCGCTTGCACCATGGCCGATCTGTTTGGCGGCGGCACTACCAAGGTGCACCGGAAGGTGCCGTTCGACGACGTGCTCTATTCGATCGGCACGAGCTACCCGGGCGCGCCGGTGCTGCACAATTATCCCACGCATTTGCGCCGGCTTCCTGAAAATATCAACCAGGGCATCATGACTGATCTGGCCGCGACCGACATTATGCGCGACCGCGAGCGCGGCGTGCCGCGTTATTGCGCCTTCCGCCGCATGCTGCGGATGAGCGTACCGAAAACTTTCCAGGAGCTCACCGACAATGAGACCTGGCAGAAGGAATTGGAAAAGATTTACGGCGACGTCGAGCGCGTCGATCTCCTCACCGGCTCGCTGGCCGAGACCAACCCGCCGGGCTTTGCCATCTCGGACACGGCGTTCCGCATCTTCATCCTCATGGCCGGACGCCGGCTCAAGAGCGATCGGTTCCTGACCGATGACTATACCGACGAAGTGTACACGCCCATTGGCATTGATTGGGTCGAGCAGAACGGCATGCGCGAGGTGCTGTTACGCCACGCGCCGTCGCTTGGCCCTATTCTGGAGAATGTGCGCAACAGCTTCTTCCCGTGGCCCAAATCAGCGAGCTGACATCATGGCGCGACACATCCGCGTGCCAGGAATTGTGGATGTGGTGCTGGTCTCCGATCCGGCCGAAATCCGCGCTTTTAACGACGCGCTCAGCGTCGATCGCAATTTCATCCCGCGTGGACCCCTGATCAATCGTCTGATTGTCGGCCGCATCCGCCGTTGGTTCGAGATCATGGGGCAGCTATTGCCCTCGCTGATGCCGCGCTCCGATCAGGTCCGCGCCGATCATCAACAAAAGCTCGCCGCGGCACTGGACCCCGCAGGCGGCGCCACGCTGTGGACCGACGCACAGATCGCTGCGCTTGTCGCTTATGTCTGCGGCGGCAGCAGCGGTGATGCCGCCTCCATCATGACTCAGCAGATCGTCGGCAATTTGTTCGATCCGCTTTACCACGCCGATCGCGCGACCTGGAAAGCCGCTAAGCTGCTCGACCAATTCCGCGACGGTTTCTCGCCGATTCAGATTGTCTGGCAGCTCACCGGACAATTACGCCGCGCACGCAACCTGTTGGTCGCCCGGGCCAAGGACGACCGCTGGGCCATGCACGGCACCGCAATCGGCGTGCATGGCGTCGTCAAGGCCTTGGCGCGCATGCGCGCATTACGCGCTTTGCCGACAGCAGGGTCGCTTAGCGACGAGGCGGTGCTCTGGCAATCCCTGACGCCACCGAAGCAGGTGCCGCGCGTGGTCGAAGCGCGGTTCGACACGCCGCTCGTCGCCGGCGCCTTGAGCGCCGGAACCATTCTCATGTTGAAGCTCGAAACCGCCGGACCGCGGGCGCCGGACGCCGAGATGGTGTTCATGCGCGGTCACTGGAACGCCTGTCCAGCGCACGCCTTCGTCACGGCATTGCTGCTAGCCGTTTGGCGCCGGAGCTTACAGGAGGCCGTCGTCGCATGACCGAAGAAATTGCTTCAGCCGCCGCCGAGAGCGTTACCCCGGCCGCCGCTAAGGACGTGATTTTCACGCCATTGAAATTCAACAATCTTGAGGTCAAGAACCGAATCTTCCGGTCCAGCGTATCCGGCCGGTTCGACAACGAAGACGGTTCCCTCACCCAGACGCGGATAAATTGGGAATGCAAATTCGCCAAGGGCGGCATCGGCGCCATCATCTCGTCCTATGTGCCGGTGTTAATGGAGGGTCGCATTATCGCCGGCTACGCGACCGTCCACCGCGACGACTTCATTCCGTACTGGCAAAAGCTTGGCGAGGCGGTGCACAGCTTCGGCTGCAAATTCATAATGCAGCTGTCGCATTCAGGCCGGCAGATGGACGTGCCCGGAGTGCACAATTACGCTCGGCCGACGCTATCCTCGACCAGCAAAAAGGAATCGCTACACGGCTTCCTGTGCCGCGCGATGACCATTGCGGAAATCCACTATACCATTGATGCCTTCGCCAAAGGCGCTTGGCGCGCCCGCGAAGCTGGCCTCGACGGCGTCGAACTTCACGCAGCCAACGGCTATCTGTTCACGCAGTTCTTGAGCTCGGGCATCAACGATCGGACCGACGATTACGGCGGCTCGCTAACCAATCGCGCCCGTTTCCTGCTCGATGTCATTTCAGCCATCCGCGCCGAGGTGGGCAGCAAATTCCATCTGCAAGTCAAGATCAGCGCGGTCGACCGCAACAATGTCGTGCCATGGGAGAAAAAAGGCAACACGCTCAGCGAAAGCGTGCAGATCGCGAAGTGGTGCGAGGCGGCCGGCGCCGACGCGCTGCATGTCTCGACCGGCAGCCTATTTCCTCATCCCTTGAATCCGCCCGGCGGCTTTTCGTTCGAGACCATCGCCGCGACTTACGATGCGATGATCTCGTCGGGGACAAGCACGTTGCGCAATTATTTCCTGTTCCGCTATCCGATCCTGCGGCCGATCTTTCACTGGGCTTGGTTCCGCATGAAGCGCGGCCGGCCGGTGGAAGGCGTCGGCGAGGATGACGCCCGCGCCATCAAGGCCGCGGTCAAGATCCCGGTGATCTCCACCGGCGGGTGGCAGACCGCCTCGAAAATCCGCGATGCGATCAATTCCGGGGCCTGCGATGGCGTATCGATCGCACGCTCGCTGATCGCCAACCCCAATCTGCCGAAATTCTGGGCCGCCGGCGATGATCTGCCGCCGTCGCCCTGCACGTATTGCAATCGCTGCCTGCTCAATGCGCCGAAAAATCCGATGGGCTGCTATGAGCCGCTGCGCTTTGCCAATCACGCGGCGATGGTCGAGCAGTTGATGACGATCTACAACACGCATCCGACTTTGCAAGTGCCGACACCGCAGCAGGTGTCGCCATGATCACCGAACAGCCGGTCACAGCCGTTGAGGATGCGCTGCATCGGCACTGGCGTCTCCTCACCCCGGTCTACATCTTGCTGGCCATCATCTCGCTGACCGGTATCGTCGGCGCGGTCCTCGGCGCGATTCTGCTCTGGCAGCTGGTGCAGAACCGTACGCCGTACTACGCCGACATTGTCGATGAGTTCAAATACGGCTCGATCGGCGCCGAGCCGTATAGCGGAATCCCGTACCGCATCTGGCGCGCGTTGCCGACCCTGTTTCCCGAACACTTCGGCAGCCTTGAGGATTATTCGACGTTCGGCTTTCTCTACGAAAACGACGCCAATGGTCGGCAACGCGACCTGCCGATTGGCATTTCACGCCGCACTTACCGGAACGTCGATGTAGTCTGGTTCAATTGCGCCACCTGCCACACCGGCACCGTCAACGCCACAATGACTGATGCGGGCGGGCAGCAATCAACCGGCAGGCGCATAATTCTCGGCATGCCGTCCAACAATCTAAAGCTCGAACGCTTCATCCGCTTTCTGCTCGATGCCGGCGCCGATGAACGGCTGTCGGCTGAGAAACTGATACCAGCAATCAACAAGACCGGACCCGAGCTCGGTCTCATCGAGGAATTTATATATCGCTGGTACATCATCCCGACCTTGCGTGACGGTTTGCTGAAGCGGCGCACTCGGCTCTTCCCGCTGCTGCGTCAGCAGCCGCCATGGGGACCGGGCCGCGTCGACACCTTCAATCCGTACAAGCTGATCCAGGCCGATATGCCACTCGCGTCACTGCAAAAGGATGAGCTGATCGGCATCGCCGACTTCCCGCCGATCTTTAGCCAGGGTCCGCGTGAAAACATGCATCTGCATTGGGACGGCAACAACACCTCGCTGGCCGAACGTAATCTCTCGGCGGCTATCGGGGCCGGCGTCACGCCTGATTCGGTCGACTTCGATGGCATCAATCGCGTGGCCGATTGGCTCAAGACGTTGCGGGCGCCGCCAAGCCCTTATCATCCCGATCTGAGGGCGGTGGCGCGCGGCCGCGACATTTTCATGAGCCAGTGCCGCGCCTGCCATGGCTTTCAGGATTCGCAAGGCTATACGTTCACCGGCGAAGCAATCGGACAAATCGAGCCGAACAGCAAACTCGGCGCCGATCCGCACCGGCTCGGATCCTATACGGAGAAATTCCGCGAATACCAGTTGGCGAATTTCTTTGTCGGCACGTCCCATCAGTTCAAATATTTCGTCAAGACCAACGGCTACGCCAATTTGCCGCTCGATGGCCTGTGGCTGCGCGCGCCTTATCTGCACAATGGCTCGGTGCCGACGCTGGCCGACCTGCTCAATCCGCTCGAGCAACGGCCGGTGGCTTTCGTGCGCGGTTCGGACACGCTCGATCCGGATCGCGGCGGCTTCGTCGCGCCGCCATGCGTGCCGCCCTCGGCGCCGGCGGACCCGTTTTGCTACGACACGAGTAAACCCGGCAACGGCAATGGCGGCCACCTTTACGGTGTCAACCTGACCGCCGGCCAGAAATCGGATTTGCTGGCGTACTTGTTGACGTTCTAAGGAGCGCAATGACCGCAGGCCCCGAAATTTCCCGGACACGCGCGGCACCGCCCGGCGCCGCTGCCGCCGTGCAGTGGTTTAAAGCTCTGATGTGGCTTGGCATCGCGGCAAATATCGTTTGCGCGCTTACCACGATTATATGGACCGAAGCCGTTCTCGACTTCCTCCATCTCGAAATGGCCCATCCCCTGATCTGGCCCCGGTTCGCGGCTTTTCTCCTGATCCTGCTTTCCATCTTTTATGTTCCCGCCGCCATTGACCCGCTGGTTCACCACTATTCCGCGGTCGTTTCTGTCACTTGCCGCTTCAGTGGCGTCGCGCTTTTCACGATCGTAGGTGGCCACTACATGATTTTCGGTCTGTTCGATCTGACGTTCGGTCTTCCGCAGGCGGTCCTTTTGCTGCTCGCCTGGAAATCTTCACAGACCATCGGGATCGCGCAATGAGGCAAACGGCCGATAGACCGCGTCGATGGCGACCCGGCGCCATAGCTGTTGTCATCCTATGTGCCGGCCTTGGCTTTGTTGCGTATGAAAAATTCCTGGCGCGTGACATCTCCATCTACCCGGACGATGAGCAAAACTTCAAATATGGATCGATCGGCAACGATGGGGCGACAGGTGTGCCCTATGCGATATGGATTGTGCTGCCGAAAGTATTTCCGGAGTACTTGCCGGGTCCGGGCGGCTACGCGTCGCTGGGCTTCCGTTGGGAACCCGGCCGAACGCAATCCGACGCCCCGCTTGGATTTTCGCGCGCCCGCGTTGGTGTCGAGCGCATGGCAATTAATTGCGCCTTTTGCCATGTCACGACCTTTCGTCGCGCGCCCGGCGCGCAGCTCGAATTCGCGGCCGCCGGTCCGGGCAACACCGTCGACGTGCTGGGCTATCAGAATTTCCTCACGGCGTGCGCGCGCGACTCACGGTTTTCAGGCGATGGCTTGTTGCCCGCCATGGACCAGGAAGTGCATCTGTCCTGGCTCGACCGGTTGATCTACCGCTACGCGATTATTCCATTCCTGAAGAAAAGCCTTCTGCGGCAAGCCGAGCAATTCAAATGGACTGGCCAGCACGAGCGGCCGCCGTGGGGACCAGGTCGCATCGATCCGTTCAATCCGGTCAAGTTCGGCATGCTGCGCCTGGCCGACGATGGCACGATCGGCAATTCGGACATGCTGGCGGTGTGGAATCTCGGCGCGCGAGACGAAGTCAGAGCCGATGCACCGTTGCATTGGGACGGGCTCAACACTTCGGTCCGTGAAGTGGTTCTAAGCTCGGCGCTGGGAGACGGAATGACGGTGCAAGAATATGACAAACAGACCCAAGCCTCGTTGCGCCGCGTCGCTACTTTTCTGCGCCGCACGAAACCGCCGGCGTCGCCATACCGGCCGGATCCGGCTGCCGTCAACCGAGGTCATGTGCTCTATGTGAAACTGTGCGCGCAGTGTCACGCCGTGACGGGTGCGCGCACGCTCACGGTCATACCGGTCGAGGAAGTTCAGACCGACCGGCATCGCATCGATATGTGGACGCCCGCGGCACGCGACGCCTACAACCATTATCGAACGGGCTATGATTGGAATTTCAGCCACTTCCAGAAAGTAGAGGGCTACGTCGCCGGAACCCTGGATGGGTTATGGCTGCTGGCGCCGTATCTTCACAATGGCTCCGTTCCAACGCTCGCGGATTTGCTAGAAGCGCCGCAAGGCCGGCCGAAAGCTTTTGTACGCGGCGGCGAGGTGCTCGATTCCAGCCGCGGTGGTTTTGTGGCGCCGCCGTGCGACCCTGCCCATCCGGAGAAAGGAGCGTTCTGTTTCGACACGACGCTGCCCGGCAACGCCAATTTTGGCCACGTCTACGGGACCGATCTGACGGCGGCGGACAAGGCCGATCTCCTTGCCTATTTACTCACCTTGTGAGTGCAGAGGTGTCGCATGAACGAAGCGCAAACTTTATCCTATACCAGGGCGCAGACCGCGACCCGGCTTCGCATCTATCAGGTGCTGTTTGCAATCAGCATCATCGCCGGTCTGCTCGCAGGGTTATGGTGCATCTTCGACCCGGTGGGCTTCGCCCAGCTGGTGTTCCAGATCGATCCGTACCCGCAAACGTGGCCGCGGATTTGGGGAGCAACGCTTTTCGGCCTGCAGTTGGCCTACATACCGGGCGTGCGCAATCCATCGTTCTATCGCTGGCCCAACTGGGCCAGCATCGCGATCAAATTCTTAATGACAATCATATTCCTGACCGCCGGCTCTTCTTTTTATCTGTTGGCCGCGTGGGAGCTCGTTTGGTTCGTCATTTTGCTGGTCGCCTATTATCGGCTGATGCTAGCCGGCATACATGGCGATCCGTAGCGGGCATCCTCAAACGGCCCAGCAGCAACAGTCACTACCATCGCTAGATGTCCGCTATTGGCACAAAGCGGACATACTGAGTTACACTGCACATGTCGCTTTTGGGGGTAAAGCGGACATGACTTTTTGCGGCGCACATGTCTGCTTTTGACCCAAAGCGGACATAAGTACACGTCATCGGACACGAGCAGGAAGACGCCAAGTGCCAGCAGTCCTACTTTGCCTGCAGACGGTAAATGTACTCAGCTAACATAAAAATTCTGGCACGCGCGAACGCTTCGGCATTGTAGTCAGGGTTCACGTTGCGGCTTTGAATTTTGTACCTTTCGCCCCAGATAGGCATATTCGTTGGGCCGTGCGCCCGTGCCGATAGCCTTCCATCAATTGTTTCGACTACTCGATTGAAGGGAAACACACCGTTGTTCTTTTTGGAAAGCTCAGTGAGATCTGGCACAACAGTGCCTGCTCTGAGGAGCTGCAGATAAGGTCCGTCACCTTTGCCACCTAATCCATGGCATACTGCGCAGTGCGTCTCATATTCAAATTTGCTGAGGTCTTCGCTTGGCGCTGTGGAGGCGCCCGGTTGGGGCTGGGCTATTGCGGTGGCGCTGAACGCGAATATACCGACTACAAATGCTTTGACCGATTTGGAATTCATAGCTCGCCCCCTTAAACGCGCCCCATCGGGACAACATTTGCTCTCGTAACACTATGACCTAGATCAAAAGACCTAAGAACGGTATTTCGCGAATGTCCGCTATTGGCACTTAGCGGACATTGATTTGTGCAGCGCCAATGTCCGCTTTCGGGGGTAAGCGACATGACTTTTTGCGCTGCACATGTCTGCTTTTAGGGGTAAAGCGGACATCGCTTATTGCGACGCATATGTCGCCAGCTCAAACCTGATACGATGTTTTGTCCGAGCCTCGGGGGCGGCAATGAGGCGGCGCGAGTTCATTAGTTTTATCGGCGGTGCAGCGGCGTGGCCGA
>Ga0247792_1000105_pt1 | contig 18395 bp, 15 predicted proteins | sample UWRJS106311C6_FD_179920 | JGI IMG/M metagenome (GOLD analysis project Ga0247792, IMG submission 179920) | Soil microbial communities from Arlington Agricultural Research Station in Wisconsin, United States - UWRJ-S106-311C-6 | ecosystem: Environmental > Terrestrial > Soil > Agricultural land... | reverse complement strand
GGTTACCTGATAGACAACGAGCTCGCACAAACGTATCTCCCGTCAGACTCAGCAGACATTCGCGTGATCCCCAGCAAAATCGTACGCGTCATCCTATGGATGATCGGCGCACTGCTCTCGTTCTCGGTGATGGCGGTCTCTATTCGCGAACTGTCGCGCGGTGGCTTGAGCATTTTTGAGATCCTGGCGATCCGCAGCGGCGTTGCCCTTCTCGTACTGCTTTTTCTTCTTCTCGTGCGCAAAGACCTTCGCCCGCATGCGCGTCCGCGCCGCATGGGACTCAATCTCTTCCGTAACGTCGTACACTACGCGTCGCAATTTTCGTGGGCGCTCAGCCTCACCATGCTGCCGCTGGCTATGGTCTTCGCGCTTGAATTCACGATGCCGGCATGGACGGCACTGCTGGCCGTCTGGTTCCTGCACGAACGCCTGACCCCCAGCCGCCTTGGCGTTGTCGTTCTCGGGCTTGTTGGCGTGCTGGTTATCCTGCGGCCGGGAATAGCTGACTTCAACCCTGCTGCGATCCTGGTGCTGCTGGCTGCCTTCGGTTACGCCATCACGATGATCACGACCAAACAGTTGACGATGACGGAGACGACCTTCGGCATCGTATTCTGGATGGCCGTCATCCAGTTTCCGCTGTCACTGATCGGCAGCAATCCTGCGGTGTTCATGCATCTAGAGACACGGCATATCTTGCCTGCAATGGGCGTGGGCATAGCCGGGCTGACCTCACATTATTGCCTGAGCAATGCATTCCGATCTGGCGATGCAACACTGGTCGTGCCGCTGGATTTCATGCGTATCCCGCTCATCGCCGTAGTCGGCTGGGCATTTTACGGCGAGCGGCTGGACATATTCGTTCTTCTTGGCGCGCTGATAATTGTCTCCGGAGTGCTCTGGAACCTGCGTTCCGAAGTCGCACGTGCGCAATGATGGAAGGCTCGCCCCGGCATGTTTTTCAGACTAGAGTGCGAGCCATGAGGGGCTCTTCCTGCAAAATCGTGGCCGCCGCGATGGCGATTGGAGTTGGGCTGTCCACGGCCAACGCACAGTCGGCGAACCAGGCATGCCAGAGGCTTGAGGCGCAACTCGCGACGCTTAACCAGGGCAACGCGGACCCAGTCCGCGCCGACCAGATTCGGCGCACGGAAGATATGGTCAACCGTCAGCAGCTCGAAGTCGACCGGCTGGTCGCACAGTCGCGGCACATCGGCTGCCAGAGCTCCGGTTTTTTCTCTATTTTCAGCACCCCGCCTCCGCAATGCGGCACACTCAATCGCCAGATTGACCAGCAACGCCTCGGGCTTGAACGCATGCGCAATCAGCTTGAGCAGCTCAACGGCGGGACTACCGAGCGCGCAGCGCAACGGCAGGCGCTGCTCATCGCCCTCGGCAACAACGGATGCGGTCCGCAATACCGTTCGGCGGCAATTGCCGGGCAGCAGGGAGGTTTCTTCGATCGGCTGTTCGGCGGAAACAATAGCGGCGGCATTTTCTCCAGCCCGCAAGAACCGATGGGCGGAACATTCCGCACGGTCTGCGTGCGAACCTGTGACGGATTCTATTTTCCGATTTCTTATTCGACCTCGCCCGACCGTTTCCGCGACGATGAGCAGGCCTGCCAGCGGATGTGCCCGGCGGCGGAGGTCGCGCTTTACACGTATCACAACCCTGGCGAGGAAATGACTCAGGCCGTTTCGCTGAACGGGCGGCTGTATACGGAGCTTCCGACTGCCTTTCAATATCGAAAGGCCTTGGACTCGACCTGCAGCTGTCGGCGGCCCGGCGAAAGCTGGGCGCAGACCCTTAAGTCCGTCGGTCCCGACGACACGGTTATCCCGGGCGACGTGGTCGTGACCGAGCAACACGCTAAGCAATTGTCGCAGCCACGGTTCGGTCCGGACGGAAAACCACTTAGGCCCGAGTTGCGCGGAACCGCGTCGACAGCTGTACCGGCGTCTCCTGCGCCCACCGCACAACCGCCCGCCGAAACCGACCCGGTCAAGCGCACGGTCCGCACGGTCGGCCCGACATTCCTGCCCGCGCGTTAGAGCCGGCAATCAAACATCGAAGGCTTCCGATTTTATCGGCTTTCCGGTGATCAGTGAGACGTCGGGTGCAGGCATCGGCGTGCCCGGATCGCGGAAGCGGTTGGTTATCGGATATCGCCGGTCGCGGCCGAAATTCTTCAGCGTCACCTTTACACCCGGCGCCGCCTGGCGCCGCTTGTACTCGGCGATGTTGATCATGCGGTCGACCCGCATGACGGTATTGCAGTCAAAGCCGGCAGCAACAATCGCGGAGATCGGCTCCTCACGCTCGACGAGCCGCTCGAGGATCGGGTCGAGCACCGCGTAAGCAGGGAGAGAATCTTCGTCTTTCTGATTTTCACGCAGCTCCGCTGTTGGCGGCCGCGTGATGATGTTGTCCGGAATGACAGGGCCATCCGGACCTTTGGCGCCATCCGGTTTCCATCTATTGCGCAAGCGCGCAAGACGAAAGACTTCAGTCTTGTATAGATCCTTGATGGGATTGAAGCCGCCATTCATGTCGCCGTAGAGCGTTGCATAACCGACGGACATTTCCGACTTATTTCCCGTCGTCACCACCATGAGATTGAATTTGTTCGAAATCGCCATAAGAATCGTGCCGCGCGTGCGCGCTTGCAGATTTTCTTCAGTGACGTCGCGTGGCAATCCTGAGAAAGCCGGCGCCAAGGCAGACTCAAAGCCTTCGACTGCTGCAGCGATCGGCACAATTTCGTAACGCACGCCGAGCGCCTCGGCACACGCAGCCGCATCCTTGAGCGATTCCTGCGACGTGAATTTGTAGGGCAGCATTATGCAACGCACGCGCTCGGCGCCGAGCGCGTCGACCGCCATAGCGGCGCACAACGCGGAGTCGATGCCCCCCGACAGACCAAGGACAACTCCCGGAAACCCGTTCTTGTTGACGTAGTCGCGCAGGCCGAGCACGCAGGCGCTATAATCGGCGCGGTCCGCTTCGACGCCCGCTACTTGAGGGCCGTTTTCACACCGCCAGGTCCCGCTCTGACGGACCCACTGTGTGGTTGCAACCGTTTCCTCAAATGCCGCGAACTGGAATGCAAGCGAGCAATCCGCGTGCAGGCCGAAAGAGACTCCATCGAATACGAGCTCATCCTGACCCCCGACCTGGTTGACATAGATCGTGGGAAGCCCTTGCTCGGTCACACGCGCGACCGCGATGTTAATCCGCACGTCGCCTTTCTGTCGCCAGTAAGGAGACCCATTCGGCACCACGAGTATTTCTGCGCCGGTTTCTGCGAGACATTCGACGACTTCCGTGCCCCAGATATCCTCGCAAATTGGAACGCCGAGGCGCACGCCGCGAAAGTTCACAGGGCCGGGCATCGGTCCCGGTGCGAACACGCGTTTTTCATCGAACACGCCATAGTTCGGTAGATCGACCTTGTAACGCAGCGCGGCAATTGTGCCAGCTTCGAGAAGAGCGACTGCGTTGTACAGCTTGCCGGCATCCAGCCAGGGCGTGCCGACCAGCAAAGCCGGACCATCTGCGGACGTTTCACGCGCGAGCGTTTCAATGGCTGACCGGCAGCCGGCTTGAAATGCCGGCTTGAGCACCAGATCTTCCGGCGGATAGCCCGCGATAAACAGCTCCGGAAAGACGACGATGTCGGCGCCTTGGGCGGCCGCAGCCGCGCGCGCCGCACGAACCTTCCCGACGTTGCCAGCAATATCGCCAACCGTCGAGTTGAGCTGCGCAATAGCGATTGAAAGCTTTTCAGCAGGTCGAGCGCCCATCGCAATAATGCTCTACCGCCTTGGCATCCAGTCCCGCAATGGGGTTTCCCGCATGGCCGACCGGCATAGTGCTCGGCTATTTCCGTGTTTTTCAGAGCCCCGCTGCTGCCGACATCGGCTTAAGCTGGGTCAATCGCTCTTTCTTGAGCAGTTCGGCAAGCAGGAATGCAAGATCAATCGCCTGCTCGGCATTGAGCCGCGGATCGCAGACCGTGTGGTACCGATCGTTGAGATCGGCTTCCGTGATGGCACGCGCTCCGCCCGTGCATTCGGTCACATTCTGGCCTGTCATCTCGAGGTGGACGCCGCCGGCGTAGCTGCCCTCGGCTTGATGTACCTCGAAAAATCCGCGGACCTCTTTGAGGATCAGGTCGAAAGGACGCGTCTTGTATCCGGTGGCCGACGTAATCGTATTTCCGTGCATCGGATCGCAGGACCACAGCACGACCCGTCCTTCGCGCTTGACCGCCCGGATGAGTGGCGGCAGAAGCTCACCGACTTTTTCAGCACCGAAGCGGCCGATCAGCGTCAGCCGGCCGGGTTCGTTGTCCGGATTGAGTACGTCGATCAGCCGGAGAAGGTCGTCGGCCTTCAGCGATGGACCACACTTCAATCCGATTGGATTCTTAATTCCGCGCGCGTATTCGATATGCGCATGGTCATGCTGACGTGTCCGATCTCCAATCCAAAGCATATGACCCGACGTTGCGTACCAATCGCCAGTCGTGGAATCGACGCGGGTCAGCGCTTCCTCAAATCCCAAGAGCAGGGCTTCGTGGCTCGTGTAGAAATCGGTCGTCCGCAATTCGGGATGGCTTTCGAGATCAAGCCCGCAAGCCTGCATGAAGCCAAGCGCCTCCGAGATCCGATCGGACAGCTCGACATAACGCCGCGATTGTGGGCTGTCCTTTACGAACCCGAGCATCCACTGACGCACGCTTGCAAGATTGGCATAGCCGCCTTGCGCAAAGGCGCGCAACAAATTCAGCGTGGCTGCCGATTGCCGGTAGGCTTCGATCTGCCGGCGCGGATCCGGTTGCCGAGCCTGCTCGGTGAAGGCGTAGTCGTTGATGATATCACCGCGATAGCTCGGCAATTCCTTGCCGTCGCGTTTCTCCGTCGAAGATGAACGCGGCTTGGCGAACTGCCCGGCAATACGGCCGACTTTCACGACAGGCGAAGCGGCCGCGTACGTCAACACGACCGCCATCTGTAGGAACATCCTGAAAAAGTCGCGGATATTGTTGGCGCCATGCTCGGCAAAGCTTTCTGCGCAGTCGCCGCCCTGCAACAGGAAAGCGCGCCCGCTGGCGACCCGGGCCAACTGCTTCTTCAGGTTTCGCGCCTCGCCGGCAAAAACCAGCGGCGGGAATGTCGCCAGCTGCTTTTCGACGTCGGCCAAAGCCTGCCGGTCCGGATAGTCCGGCATTTGCTGAACTGGCTTCTTGCGCCAGCTGTCGGGCGCCCAACGTTCCGCCATTACGGCACTACTCCAGGATTTGGGCGGCCTTATACACGAGGGCGCCCTCAAGTGGCCAGTTTTTCCGCAGAATTCGGTTATTTAAACGCTATTCCGCCGCGCGCTGCCCGTAGCTCATGGCTTTTTCGCGCATGGTGACAAGTTCTTCGGCCGCCGTTGGATGTACGGCCATAGTGGCATCGAAGTCGGCCTTGGTCGCGCCCATCTTTACGGCAATTCCGACAACTTGGATCAGTTCGCCCGCATCAGGGCCGACGATATGGCATCCAACGACACGATCGGTCGTGCCATCTACCAGCAATTTCATGAATGTACGTGTGTTGCGTCCGGATAGCGTCGCCTTCATAGGACGAAAAGTAGTTTTGTAAACGTCGAACTTCGCCAGGCGTTCGCGTGCCTGGGTCTCCGTCAGTCCTATGACGCCTATCTCGGGCTCGGAGAAAACCGCGGTCGGCACATTCGTGTGATCGACCGGCGTCGGCTTACCGCCGAATACCGTATCAGCGAAAGCATGACCTTCGCGGATAGCTACGGGGGTAAGATTGACGCGGTTTGTGACGTCGCCAACGGCATAGATATTGGAAACCGAAGTCCGCGAGAATTCGTCGACTTCAATACCGCCATGACTAGAGATCTTGATTCCCAGACGCTCCAGCCCGAAGCCGCTCACATTCGGATGACGGCCAATCGCAAACATAACCTTATCTGATTTGGTCGTGCTGTTGTCGGAAAGGCGCGTAACAAAATCTTCGCCGGCCTTCTGAATTTCCGTGACGGTGTGGCCGCAGGTCACAGTGATGCCGCGGTTTCGCATTTCATTTCGCAAGTGCTCTCGTACATCGTCATCGAATCCACGGAGAATGTTTTCGCCGCGATAGACAAGAGTGACCTCGCTGCCAAGCCCTGCAAAAATGCAAGCGAACTCGACAGCAATATACCCGCCGCCCTGTACCAAGATGCGTCGCGGCAGTTCGGGCAAATGAAAGGCTTCGTTCGACGAGATTGCGTGCTCGAGACCAGGGATGCTCGGTCCCATATGCGGCCATGCTCCGGTCGAAATCAGAATCGTTTTCGCCCGCACGCTTGCACCGGTCGCCAGACGGACAGTATGCGCGTCCTCGAGAACGGCACGGGATTTCACCAAAGCGACATTGTAGCGCTCGAGGGTAGCGGCATACGCAGCTTCCAGCCGTGCAATCTCGCGGTCTTTGTTGGCAATAAGCGCGGACCAATGAAACGTTGGATCCGGCACCGTCCAGCCGTACCCTCCTGCATCTTCAAATTCTTGAGAAAATCGCGATGCGTAGACAAGGAGCTTTTTCGGGACGCAACCGCGGATGACGCATGTGCCGCCGACCCGATATTCCTCGGCGGCCATCACGCGGGCGCCATGACTGGCGGCCACGCGCGCCGCGCGCACACCTCCGGACCCAGCTCCAATTACAAAGAGATCGACGTCGTGATCGGCCATCAATCGTCGCCAACACTTACCGGGATTGCCGCGAGCGATCGCCGGCGATGATTTGTCAGAGCGCGTGACCTCGCTTTTTCAATTCATCACGCATCTTTCCGACCACCTGATCGGAAAGCGTGTTCGCCCAGTCTTGCGCGAACTTCATGCTGGAATCGACAATCTTCGGTTGCTCCGTGAGAAGCTTCTTGCCCGCCGTGGTCTTATAGAACGCAAGAACGTCCTTGAGCTCCTGCTCGGTGAAGTTGGCCGCGTAGAGACGCGCTACTTCGTCGGTCAACTCGGCGAAACGCGGCTGTAGGTCATTGCGCATACGCGTTGAGATTTCGTTGAGATCTTTGGCCAAGGCTGGATTCTGCTGCAGGTATAGAAGCTTTGCCTGCTCGACCACCCCTGCAATCAACGGGCTAAACAGCGCCGTCGCGCCAGTAATCGTAATCAATTCCTTGGCGCTCGCCAAAGCGGCCGGCGTTGGCTGCTGTGCATTGGCCAGTGGGCTAAAGGTCGCCAGAGTCAGGCCTAGCGCGGCCCATCGTGCGGCGCTCTTGATGGCCTTTGCGACACTCATGTTGATACTCCATCTAGCTAGAGATTCATGACTTTTCGACTACCTTCACGCCAGCGGGCCCGCCAATAATGGCCGTGTCTGCAAGGCCAATAAAGAGGCCGTGCTCCACGACCCCGGGTACCGCCGCAAGCGCATGCGCCAAAGCGGCAGGATCGTCAATCCGGCCAAGCTCGGCATCGATAATCCAGTGGCCGCCGTCAGTGACAAAAGGATGGCCGCCTTGGGCTCGTCGTATCGCCAGCGAGCCAGCCTTCTGGACGCGCTTTATGGCCGCCTCGATTGAGCGTTGTATGGCCGCGACACCGAACGGAACAACTTCGATCGGCAGCGGAAAGCGGCCAAGCGTGCCGACATATTTGCTTTCGTCGGCGATAACGATCATGCGGGCCGAAGCTGCGGCAACGATCTTCTCCCGCAGCAAGGCGCCGCCGCCCCCCTTGATCAAGGAAAGGTCTGGCGCGATTTCATCGGCGCCGTCTACCGTCAAATCAAGCTGAGGCGTGTCGTCAAGTGTGGTCAGAGCAATGCCGCAACGTTTTGCGTCGGCCAACGTCGCTTCTGACGTGGGTACTGCGATGACGTTAAGGCCGGCGCGGACACGCTCGCCGATCAGTTCGACAAAATGCTTCGCGGTCGAGCCCGTGCCCAGCCCGATCCGCATGCCCGAACGTACAAATTCGGCTGCGCGAGCTGCAGCCTCGCGTTTGTAGGCATCGGTGTTCATCAGCATGCCAACTCGGCAGTTGGTTGTCGATTTGGACTTGGACGTCGAGTCTATCTAGCCTCGATCCGTCGATATGAATAGCCAAAATTTGGCGTGATAGCTAAAGGGTAAATCGGCCTTGCAACAAAACTGAACGAAAGCTAGCGATCCCTCCATGCCCGCGCCCACCATTGTCTTCGACCTCGACGGCACGCTTGTCGATACCGCACCCGATCTTGTCGACACGCTGAATGTGATTTTCGCGCGGGAAGGGTTTGCGCCGTTGGCCTACGAGCACGCACGGAATTTTGTGGGCGGAGGCGCCCGAGTGATGATCGCGCGCGGCTTCAATGCCCAAGGTCGCGTTCTTTCGCCAAATAAGCTTGAGCAATTGTTCAAGGATTTTATCGCACATTATTCCGAACATCTCACTGATCGATCCCTTCCCTTTCCAGGCCTGACGGAGGCCCTTGACCTTCTCGCCGCACGCGGTTGCCGTTTCGCCGTCTGCACGAACAAGCTCGAAGCACTGTCCGTTCGACTGCTCGGTAAATTAGGGCTCGCCGATCGCTTTTCTGCGATCTGCGGCCAGGACACTTTCGGCATACAAAAGCCTGAGCCGGAGATCTTGCGACGGACGATACGTGCGGCCAGCGGAACGCTGGAAACCGCCGTCATGATCGGTGATTCAGCCACCGACATTCGCACGGCGCGCGCGGCAGGCCTTCCAATTATCGCGGTCGACTTTGGCTATACCGAGCGGCCTATTGCAGAATTTGGTCCGGACCGGATTATCAGTCACTTCTCCGAGTTGCCGGTGTCGGTTGCCGCAATATCGTCCGGGCTCTGACACGGGTACCGAATTATGGTTAAATGCGGTAAGGTTAACGGGGCGCAATATGTTGCGCCCGCATGGGTGCGCCCCTATCCTTGCCGACGGGCGAGCGGCCTCAAGTCGCTCGAGTGGGACGGTTAATATGATGTACCGAGTTCTCGTGATTGCCGGCGGTGCCCTTGCACTTGCGGCATGTTCCTCATCACCTGATTGGATGGGCGGACTAAAGTCCGGTCCAATGTTGGACACCGTCAGCTTCGAGTCGGAGCCGCCGGGTGCCGAAGCCAAAACGTCCAACGGCCAGACATGCCGTACGCCCTGCTCGCTTGCATTGCCGGTCGAAACGCCTTTAACGGTGACGTTCTCACTTAATGGCTACGCACCTGAATCTGAAAAACTCGAAATGATTCAGGCAACGGGTGAGCCCCCCCGTTTTGGACCCAATCCGGTCGTCGTAGAACTGACGCCCGCCCAACAGCAGCCCCGGCCCACCAAAAAGCCAGCTCCCAAGAAACCTGCGACAAAGAAACCGGCCGCAGCGGCTGCTCCTGCGCCGATGACCGCAGCACCGGCGCAGCCCGCGTCACCCTGGCCGACAAGCGCGCCGCCCGTCCGCCAATAGCCGGCTGAATACCTGAATTTGATGGTGTGGCCCGATTGCAGGCGCCCATAGTTGGAAGCGATTCCTGGACGACATAGCCAATATCGGCCAGACTTCCTATATGGTGACGTAGCGGGCTTCGAACGTATGCGTAGAGATCATGACGTTGGTGAACGACACATCTATCATTGAGTTCGACTGCGGAAAGCCGAGTCCGCTGCAGTTGGTCGACCCGTTCCAGCGCGCCATCACGTACCTGCGAGTCTCGGTCACCGACCGCTGCGACTTTCGCTGCGTCTACTGCATGTCGGAGCACATGACGTTCCTGCCGAAGTCAGATCTTCTGAGTCTTGAGGAACTCGACCGGCTCTGCAGCGCATTCGTGGAAAAAGGCGTTGACAAGTTGCGCCTGACCGGTGGGGAGCCGCTGGTGCGCCGTGGCATCATGACATTGGTGTCTTCCCTCTCTCGCCACCTTGCCAGCGGCGCGCTCAAGGAATTGACGCTGACGACCAACGGTTCGCAGCTGCAGAAATATGCTGCGGAACTAAAGGGGAATGGTGTCAAGCGAATCAATATTTCACTCGACACGCTCAATGCGGATAAATTTCGTGTCATCACGCGTTGGGGTAATCTTGACGATGTCATGGCCGGTATCGATGCGGCACAGACGCAAGGCCTTGCGATCAAGATCAACGCTGTCGCCCTGAAGGGAGTGAACGAAGACGAGATCGTCAATCTGCTCGAATGGGCTCACGGACGAGGCATGGATCTCACCGTGATCGAAGTCATGCCGCTGGGTGACGTTGATGAATCGCGTCTCGATCAGTATTTGCCGCTATCGCTCGTGCGGGCAAAATTGGCGGAGCGGTTTACGCTCGAAGACATCGACTACCGTACGGGAGGGCCCGCCCGCTACGTACATGTAAAAGAAACCGGCGGTCGTGTCGGTTTTATCACGCCGTTGACGCACAACTTCTGTGAATCGTGCAATCGGGTTCGCATCACTTGTACCGGCACGCTCTACATGTGTCTCGGCCAGAATGACGCTGCCGATTTACGCAAGCCCTTGCGTACCTCCGGGAGCAACGAATTCCTCTATTCCGCGATCGACGAGGCAATTGCGCGCAAGCCAAAAGGGCATGATTTCGTGATCGACCGCAGGCACCTGAAGCCGGCATTGCCGCGCCACATGAGCATGACCGGCGGTTAGACTGGACCGCGCCAAAGGCTGCGGAATAGGGAATTTACGTCTATCCCCGGCGTTTTCCTGCACTTCCAAGAGCGATGACGCCGCGATACACGGGCATACGACCAACTTCGCCATTGACGGAAAGCAAGAGGCATTGGATTAAAGTATCGGGCAAGACTGTGAAGGCGTGCCCTGGGGAATAAAACGAAAACAAGAAATGCCGTCCGACACCAGGCCGGTTCAGAGGGGAGTGGTCAAGTGGGCGTTCTGGATGCTTTGCTAAAGGCATTGCTGCCGATGACGCGCGTCATCGACACTGTCAATACATGGCTTGGCAAACGGTTGGCATGGCTGATTTTGGCTGCCGTCGTTGTTTCCGCAGTCAATGCCTCCATCCGCAAAGTCTTCGATACATCCTCAAATTCCTGGCTCGAGCTGCAGTGGGTGCTATTCAGCATCGTCTTTCTGCTTTGCTCGCCCTGGACATTATTGGCCAACGAGCACATCCGCATAGATATCGTGAATAATCTCCTGCCGAAGCGGCTGCGAGATACGATTGATGTTGTCGGGCACGCATTCTTCCTGCTGCCGCTTGCGTTCATCATGATCATCACCGGAATTCCCTTCTTCCTCCGCTCATACGAAATCAACGAACAATCTGGAAATGCAGGAGGCTTACCGCAATGGCCTTCGAAAGCGCTCGTCATGATCGCTTTCACGCTTCTGCTTTTTCAGGGATTGTCCGAACTGATCAAGCGTATCGCGGTCATGCGCAACCTCATTCCTGACCCGCACGCGACGCAAGTGCACGCCCTCGAGGCCGAAGTTGAGCACCTCGTCGAAGCCATCAAAAAACACTAAACGATAGCGGGCCGGAGTTTCGAATGACAGCGTTCCTCATCCAAAACATGGCGCCGATCATGTTCGTGGCGCTGGTGGTATTTCTGCTGCTCGGCTATCCGGCAGCTTTTTCTCTCGGCGCGGTCGGCCTGATCTTCGCTTTGATCGGTATCGAGCTTGGCCAGTTCGCGCCGGACTTCCTGCAAGCCCTTCCCGAGCGCATCTACGGCGTGATGAGCAACGATACCCTGCTCGCAATTCCATTTTTTACATTCATGGGTCTGGTGCTGGAAAGGTCCGGCATGGCCGAGGACTTGCTCGACACAATTGGGCAGTTGTTCGGCACGGTTCGTGGCGGCCTCGCCTACGCTGTAATCTTTGTCGGCGCTCTACTCGCGGCGACAACCGGTGTCGTCGCCGCTTCCGTCATTTCGATGGGCCTGATCTCGCTGCCCATTATGCTGCGCTACGGTTACGATCGGCGCGTCGCCAGCGGGGTGATCGCAGCTTCGGGTACTCTGGCGCAGATTATCCCACCCTCGTTGGTGCTCATCGTCATGGCCGATCAGCTCGGCCGCTCGGTTGGCGACATGTATGAAGGCGCGTTTATTCCAGGCATCGTGCTCGCTGGCCTTTATGCACTCTATATCTTCATCGTCACGGTACTTTATCCCAAGGCAACACCAGGTCTGCCGACGGAAGCAGTAGGTTTCCGCGAGCCGGGCGGCAGCCGCGGGCTCACCTCCCTTGCTGTGCTGACAGTTGTCAGCGGCGTATTCGGTTGGCTCATGATGCGAAATTCGGCCACCCGCGGCGCCGATTTCGTCGTGCTGTCCATGTTTTTCGGGATCATGTTCGCCTTCGGTATTGCTGTAATCAATTGGCTTGCCAACAGATTGCTAGGCTTTCGCTTTCTCTCGCACATAGCGCAACAAACAACTTTCGTAATGGTGCCGCCGCTGTTCCTCATTTTTCTCGTGCTGGGCACCATCTTCATCGGCGTCGCGACACCAACCGAAGGCGGAGCGATGGGCGCCAGCGGCGCATTAATTCTTGGTGCACTGAAACGGCGACTGAACTGGGATCTGATTCGCCAGGCGACGGAATCCACCGCTAAACTGTCGGCCTTCGTCGTGTTTATTCTTATCGGCGCGCGTGTCTTCTCCCTGACTTTTTATGGCGTGAGTGGCCACATTTGGGTTGAGCACCTCCTTACGTCTTTGCCAGGAGGACAGATCGGTTTCCTGCTCTTCGTAAATGCCTTCGTGTTCGTTCTTGCTTTTTTCCTCGACTTCTTCGAGTTGGCCTTCATCGTTATTCCATTGCTTGGACCAGCCGCCGAGCATCTTGGCATCGATCTGATTTGGTTCGGCGTCATTCTCGGCGTCAACATGCAGACATCGTTTATGCATCCGCCGTTCGGCTTCGCTCTGTTTTATTTGCGCTCGGTGGCGCCGCGAGAGGCGTTTATCGATCGCATCACCGGAAAACGCACGGAGGGTGTCACAACGGGTCAGATCTATTGGGGCGCCGTGCCATTTGTCGTGATACAGGTGATTATGGTGGTTCTTGTGATCATGTTTCCGGCCATGGTTATGCACTACAAGAGCACGGCCACCGGCATCGACCCCGACAAGGTAAAAATCGAGATACCGCAAATAGACTTGCCGCCGCTTGATCTAAATATCAAATAGCAGTTCGATCCTGCCTGACGGCACAAAAAAATGTCCGGAGTTTTTGCTCCGGACATTTTGCTTCTGATCAGTCAATCAACCACGCGTATGACGCACCATGAACGAGTCATACGCCAATTCGGCGACCTGGAACCATTGGTAGCCGTTTCGCGTGTAGTCCATCATTGAGTCATTCACCTTTTTGAAGCTGGCATTCTCTTTCGATATTTCGCCGTGCAACTCCATCGCAGCCTTGAAACTTGCTTCCATGATCGGCTGCGCAAAAACGTGTAACTTTGTGCCCCCGGCAAGCAGCCGCTTGAGAGCCGGCGGATTCAGCTGGTCATATTTCGCAATCATCCAGGTGTTGGCGTAGTGGCCGGCCTGCTCGAGCACCTGTTGGTATGCCTTCGGCAGTGAATTCCACTTATCCAGATTCACGAAGGTGAACAGCATCGAGCCGCCTTCCCACCACCCGGGCGCATAGTAATGCGGCGCCACCTTGTAGAAGCCGAGCTTCTCGTCGTCGTACGGCCCCACCCATTCGCAGGCATCGAGCGTCCCTTTTTCCAGCGCGGGATAAATGTCACCGCCTGCGATTTGCTGGGGCACACCACCGAGCTTTTGCAGGACGCGGCCTGGGAAGCCGCCAATGCGCATTTTCAGACCCTTGAGATCGTCGACCGTGTTGATTTCCTTGCGGTACCAACCGCCCATTTGGCAACCGGTGTTTCCTGCGAGAAGTGCAATGCAATTGTACTTCTTGTAGAACTCGTTCAGTACTTCCTTGCCGCCGCCAAGCGTAAACCAACCTTGGTTCAGCCGCTGGTTCGGTCCGAATGCGACGGACGTGCCGAAGGCAAAGGTGGGATCTTTACCGAAGTAATAGTAAGAAGCGGTGTGGCCACATTCGACGGTGCCATTTTGCACGGCATCGACGATCGCGAGGCCCGGAACGATTTCTCCGGCCGCAAAAGTCTGAATCTGAAACTTGTTGTCTGTCGCTTCCGCAACAGCTTTGCACATCAGCTCGGCGCCGCCATACAAGGTGTCGAGCGACTTTGGCCAGCTCACCGGCATGCGCCACTTGATTTCCGGCATTGATTGCGCAATCGCCGGCGCAGCAACTGCGCTCGCCGCGACCCCGAGTCCGGCAGCCTTCAAGAATTGACGACGTTTCATTCCCTTACCCTCCCTTGCGTTTCATCGGCGGAGCGCGTCCGCTTTAGCCCTTTGAGGTTTCTATTGTCGGGCATGGCTCGAACAATGCCGAAGCAACCCGGGCAAATCTAGTCTGCCGCTATTTCAACCAAAGTCGCAAGGCGTCGTTGGACATAATAAGGGGCCGGCACCTGAGGCCGGCCCCCGTCTGGATATTCTCGCGCGCGTTAGCCTTTGGCACCGCTGCGGATCATGAAGCTGTCGTAGCCATATTCGGCGACTTGCCACCAAAGATACTCATCGCGACGGAAGGCAACGATCGAATCCCAGACCTTCTTGTAGTTCGGGTTTGCGGCAGAGGTTTCCGCATTCACCTCATTCGATGCCTTCAGACAGGCTTCCATGACGGCCTGGGAGAACGGCCGCAGTTGAACGCCATTGGCAACCAGGCGTTTCAGTGCCTGGGGATTGCGGGCATCATAACGTGCCTGCTCTTCGACATTAGCGAAGCCAGCCGCCGCGGTTACGATGGCCTGATACGATTTCGGCAACTCGTTCCACTTCGCCATATTGATGAGCAGGTGGTTTGTCGTGCCGCCTTCCCACCAGCCTGGATAATAATAAAACTTTGCGACTTTGTAGAAGCCGAGCTTCTCATCGTCGTAGGGGCCCACCCACTCGGTTGCATCGATGGTGCCCTTCTCCAGCGCCGGATAAATGTCACCGCCGGCAATCTGTTGCGCGACGACGCCGAGCTTGCCAAGCGTCTTTCCAGCCCAACCGCCAATGCGCATTTTAAGGCCCTTCAAGTCATCGACGGACTTGATTTCCTTTTTGAACCAGCCGCCCATCTGCGCGCCTGTATTACCCATCAGGAGGCACTTGGTGTTGAACTTGGCGCCGAATTCGTCGATCAACTTCTGCCCGTCACCCTCGTAAAACCAAGCATTTTGCTGGCGGGCATTGAGACCAAAAGGTGTCGCGCAAAACAGAGCCCATGTCGGATCCTTGCCAATGTAATAATATTGGGCGCTGTGGCCCATCTCGACCGTGCCGTTCTGGACGGCGTCGAGCACTTGCAGCGCGGGTACGATCTCGCCGCCGGCAAAAACTTGAATCTGGAATTTGCCGTCGGTGGCTTCCGAAACGGATTTGGCAAACGTTTCACAAGCGCCAAACAAAGTATCGAGTGACTTCGGCCAACTTGCTGTCAACCGCCATTTCAATTCTGGCATTGATTGAGCGATTGCCGGCTTGGCGATCGTCGCCGCAGCAGCCGCGGCAGTCCCTGCCCCAATGGCAGCGAGAAATTTACGGCGTTTCATAGTGTCCTCCCTTGGATCGCCCCGATAGATGGGTATGCCATGGTCCGCAACAACCATCCCGGCGAGGCAGAACAATGCGTGGTTAGTCCAGATAGTTCAAGTCACTGGTTTGGTGCGCGCCCGGAAGTCTTCCTATAAGGCTCTACGCCTCAATGACAATTTTCGGTGCTGCCTGCGCCGAACCCTTGAGTTGATCACGCACCTTCGCGGCGATCTCGCGATAGATTTTTGCGTGCGGACCATCCGGCTCCGTGGCGACGACCGGAAGACCCGAATCCGATTTTTCCCGGATGGTTATATGCAGTGGAACTTCTCCGAGGAACGGCACGCCGAGGCGCCCGGCCTCCTGACGCGCACCTCCATGACCAAAGATATCGGACCGCGTGCCGCAGCTTGGGCACAGGAAGTAACTCATGTTCTCCACCACACCCAACACGGGCACGTTCACGCGCTTGAACATCGCAACGCCGCGCCGGGCGTCGATCAAAGCCAGATCCTGCGGCGTGGAAACAATCACTGCTCCCTTCAGCGGGACCTGTTGCGCCATTGTGAGCTGCGCATCGCCCGTGCCCGGCGGCATGTCCACGACCATGACATCAAGCTTGCCCCACTCCACCTCACGCAGCATTTGCGTGATTGCCGACATCACCATCGGCCCTCGCCAGATCATCGGTGTCTCTTCATCAATCAGAAATCCGATCGACATGACGGTCAGCCCATAACGCTCGATCGGCTTCAGACGCGTGCCTCCGATCGTCTGCGGCTTTTCCCTGATGGCGAGCAGCTTCGGCAGCGAGGGCCCGTAGATGTCGGCATCGAGCATGCCGACCTTTAGTCCAAGGTCGCGCAGGCCAAGCGCCAAATTGACTGCGGTCGTAGATTTTCCGACTCCACCCTTTCCTGACGCAACCGCAATGACGGCGTCGACACCGGGGATCCCGGGCTGAACCTTGTCGGCCGGATGGGCCGCACGCGGTGCGCTTTGTCCAGCCGGTTGCTGAGGCCGGCTACCAGAGGCACCACCGCTACGCTCCGCGGTCAGTGCAACTAGCGCCGACTGCACGCCCGAAATCGCACGAACAGCGTCCTCTGCGGCTTTGCGGACCGGCTCCCAGGCCTTCACCGCAGCTGCGTCGACCGTCAGTGAGAAAAAAACCTTTCCGTCGGAAACGACGACGTCGGAAAGGACCCGTGCATCCGGCAGCGCTACCCCATTCGGCGATGGCACTTTTGCCAGCGCTGCGAGGACTTGGTTTTTGCTCACTGCCATAGATGCATGTTCCTGCTTGGAGCGTCACCATATGCAAGGCGGCGGCCCGGTCAATCGGTTCGGTCGGGAAGCGGTTGACGGACCCGCCTTGGCAATGACCTATTGGGAGATAGGCATCGGCTGTCGGCCGGCCAAGAGAGGTCAAGAGAAGTGAAGGAGACACGCAATGGCGAAGGTGGCGTTTCTGGGTCTGGGTGTCATGGGCTACCCGATGGCGGGGCACCTGAAGAACAAGGGTGGGCACGAGGTGACCGTCTACAACCGCACCGCCGCCAAGGCCGAGCAATGGGTCAAACAACATGGCGGCAAGTCAGCCCCAACCCCCAAAGCCGCTGCCGAGGGCCAGGATTTTGTGATGGCTTGCGTAGGCAATGATAATGACTTGCGCGAAGTAACGCTCGGACTGAACGGCGCTTTCGCCGGCATGGGTAAGGGCAAGGTATTCGTCGATCACACGACCGCCTCTGCCGAAATTGCCCGAGAGCTTTACGCAGCGGCAAAAAAAGGCGGCTTTGATTGCGTCGACGCCCCAGTGTCGGGCGGTCAGGCCGGCGCAGAAAACGGCGCTCTCACAGTGATGTGCGGCGGTGATACTGAACCTTTCGGCCGAGCGGAAAAAGTGATCGCGTCCTATGCGCGCGCCTGTAATTTGCTCGGCCCACCGGGTTCGGGACAACTCTCGAAGATGGTCAACCAGATTTGTATCGCCGGGCTGGTGCAAGGCCTTGCCGAAGGACTGCACTTTGCTAAAAAATCCGGCCTCGATATCGAAAAACTGATCGCAACGATTTCCAAAGGTGCAGCACAATCGTGGCAGATGGAAAATCGCTACAAGACCATGGCCGCTAACAAATTCGATTTCGGCTTTGCGGTCGACTGGATGCGGAAGGACCTGGGAATTTGTCTGGGTGAAGCGCGCAAGAATGGCGCACATCTTCCCGTCACCGCGCTAGTCGATCAGTTCTACTCGGAGATCCAGGCCATGGGCGGCAAGCGTTGGGATACGTCGAGCTTGATTGCACTGCTCGATCGCTGATATCGACGCGCGTTCAAAGTCACGCTTTCGCGCTCGGCCGCGCTGACACGGTGGCGTGCCAGCGTTTCACGTTGTTCGCGCCCTCGGGCACCGTGAGCCGGCTCGGCTTCATGAAGTCGACCGCAACCTGCATCGTGATATCGGCGACGGTATAGCAATCGCCGGCGACGAATTCCCGCGAGGCAAGTTCGCGATCCATCATTTCAAGGAACCAGGTCACACGTGGCCTATTGGCGTCGGCCCAGGCGGGCACCTGCGGCACCTCCAGCTCTTTCATTGCGGGGTGCGTGTGTCGAAACACAGCGGCGACATTGGCGAAAAAATTGATCTCGGCACGCCTGTTCCACATCTCGACAATGGCGGCGTCCTTCGGACCGACCCCGAACAGCGGCGGGTCAGGATGCTGCATCTCGAAATAACGGCAGATCGCGATC
>Ga0247792_1000099_pt1 | contig 18892 bp, 26 predicted proteins | sample UWRJS106311C6_FD_179920 | JGI IMG/M metagenome (GOLD analysis project Ga0247792, IMG submission 179920) | Soil microbial communities from Arlington Agricultural Research Station in Wisconsin, United States - UWRJ-S106-311C-6 | ecosystem: Environmental > Terrestrial > Soil > Agricultural land... | reverse complement strand
TGAAAATCTCGCCGTTGAAGCTAGACACGTACACATAGCCGTCTGCACCAAGCATCAGGCTGATTAACCCTCCGTTGCCACCGTTATAGGCGACGCTCACGGTGCCCACCTGGGTGAGATCGGCGCCGCCCAGGACGATGCGACGTATTTTGCCGCCGAGGTAGTCGACGAACAAGAGATTGTTGCGGTAGGCATCCGGGTAGACCGTTGTGTGATCCGGTATCGCGATAATCCCAGTGGGGGCGATGACACATGCCCCACCCGGGTTTGTAGGATCACAAGGAGGATTCGCGAAAAAGACCGCGACCGGATCAATGCAGCAGGGATCATGTAGAAAACCCGTCCGTTCTTGCTTGTCCCAACCATAGTTGCCACCTGCCACAATACGGTTGATCTCATCGTTGTCATGAAGACTGTTCTCTGTCTCCCACAAATCGCCTGTATGCGGATGGAAGCTGAACCCGTAGCTGTTGCGATGACCAGAACTGAAGACTTTTTGTTGCTTCGCGTCGTTGCTGTTTGCGAAAGGATTGTCTACGGGCACCGTGCCATCCGGGTTCACGCGGAGGAACTTGCCTGCTAGTGTGGAGTTACTCTGCTCCGCATCGCCGGTGATCACATAGAGCTTTCCGTCCGGCCCGAACTGGAGAATCCCGCCATTATTGTCATGTGCCATGGGAATGTTGTCGATGATGACAGTCTCGCTTCCTAGCACACACTGTCCGCTCGATTCCGTGTAGCGGACTAACCGATTCACTGTCCCTTCGGTCGTTGCTGCATTACGAGCCGTATAATAGACATAGACGAAATGGTTATTGGCAAAGTCGGGGTCCAGCGTGAGGCCCAGCAATCCCTGCTCAAAACCAGCGGTTGCGACGTCGATATGACAGAACGGTGTGGGGTTCAGTTGCCAATCTGGATCGATGATGCGGATATCACCGGTCCGACGTTCGTTATAGAACACGCGACCGTCCGGCGCTAACGAGAGCCCCACGGGAGAGTTGAGTCCGGTCAGGACCCGTTCCAGTTGGAGGTCACCGGCCGGCGGAGTTTCGATCAGGAAGTTCAGAGTCTTCTTCGCTTCCGTATTGGTGAGTTCGTTGTCGTTCGCGTCGGTCAAGACGAATTTCACCTGGTGCGGACCGGACGACAGGCCACTGATCGCGAAGGAAGAAGCAGATTTCCAATGAACGAAGTGCGTATGGGCGCCCTGGTACCTCACTCCGCTCAAATTGCCCTCTTCCACGATCCCTGGTCCATCATAGAATTTGTTAGCGATCGGCTCGCTATCGATATAGAAATGCATTCGTGGCTGAGTCGCCGAGGGTCCGACCGGAGAATTCTGAATAGTAAACGTGACAAGCACGGCCCCCACCGGCAGTGAGGCTCCGGATGACGGACTCGTGATGGCGACGGTCGCAGCAGGAGTGGTGGTGCCTCCACCGCTCGATCCGCCCGATCCGCCGCACGAGAGGAGACTCAGCAAGAGCGTGGCGCAGACAGCTACCTTGTAGAACAATGGGCACCATCTCGGCATCGTCACCTCCTCAAGTCCTCTCAGGTGCTCGGCCAGCCAGCACCGAGAGGGTTCCGTGTCTATTCGATCTGACGAACGGGAGTCTTCCCTTTTGGACCCAGGCAGGACAATCCCCCAGAAGAAGGGTAGACCATCCCCTAGAAGAGGGGTATAGAATACATGCCCAATCGACCTTGCTTAGGGGAGAAAGAGACAAAGTTCGCTCATAGGAGCGCGGTGTCAGTGCCGGAGTTCGGGGAGGGCTTTGTTTACTATCCTGGAGAGGACTTGAGACAGGAAGTGACAATTGGGGAGGGGCAGAAGCAGCAAAAGCGCTGATTGTAAGCGTGGGTCTGCAGTGGGCATTGGTGACGTACTAGAAAATGACACCCGCTTGCGCGGCGTGATCGCACACACGCTGTCTCTATGATTGGGAGTAGGGGAAAGAGCTGGGGAAGGATATTATTGCGTTAGCGATGGAGGTACCGTTGGAGGTACCGTCTATCTATGAATAGCATAACTAATTGAAAGATGGTGCCGAGGGACAGAATTGAACTGTCGACACCAGCCTTTTCAGGGCTGTGCTCTACCAACTGAGCTACCTCGGCACGAACCACGGCAAGTTGAGCGACGCAGAGTTACAGTATCATCAGAGAAAAATCAAGCTATCTGGTCTGGCTGGTTATCTGACCCAACCAAAAACAAATTAGGTTGTGGCGGAGAGGGAGGGAATAAACTTTCCTTAACCGATGCCCTCCGCTTTGAATTACACGGGGTTGCGCTGGTTGCGTGATCCCGTGCTTTTCTCTTTTCGCCGAGCGATAGTACGATAATGATAGGGCAACGCGCAAGCTTGCTTCAACTGGTTGCGGGGGAGGGATGTAGTCGTTATTTAACCCCCAAAACATTGAGGATTTCGCTGCGTTGAAGGGGGAGTATACGGAGGGTTTGTAAACGAAGGAGGGTTACCGGGGGTGTATCGATAACCCTCCTGTGTCCAGTCCCGGGCGGTCGTGGTCACCCAGGGTTAGGACATCTTCGGATGGTCCAAGTAAAAATAGAGGAGGGTTACCAGGGGCGTCCATCTCCGCCCCTACATGGTTACATGATGAAAGCATGATGAAAAAGTTTCATAATTGATGGCCTTAGATTCGTATCAGGTCAATGTTGTTCGATGCTGGATGAGGAGTACAACGAAGACCACGAGTAAGGTTCTATTAAGTGTGCTCTGCAGGAGCTTTTGTATCCTTAGCCTGGTTCACCTTGGTATCCAGGCGACTCAACATCGCCCGCAACAAGGTCAGTTCAAACGGAGAATAATGGTTCCCTTCATGAATGAAGATTTCGCCCGCTCGGAGGAAATTCTGAATGCTGATCCGTTCGCCAAAAAACATATCCACCGACCTTTCTCTGTCAGCGGTCTGGCCTTTCCAGGGAGGCCGTCGGCAGGGTTGAACTATGAAATTATAACCCAGTCTACCATTGAGGTGAGTAGCACGTTGCTGGTGAGACCCCGAGCACGCCCAAAATGAAGGAGGGTTCACCAGTGGTGCGTTCACCGGCAACCCTCCCGTGTCGCGCCTCGGGTGGCGATGCACCCTGGTAGGACCGTTTTCTTGTACAACGTCGGACAGGGGCTTGAATCTGGGGAGAACCCTAATAAGAATAAACGGAGGGCTACCGGGCTCTGACCTCCGATAACCCTCCTGCGTGCTGCCAGGGCGTCATGCAGCACCCTGGTAGGACAGCGTGAGTATCTAACAGAGCGCTGAATATTGGAGCTGGGGAGTCCCCTCAAAAAAAGAGGGTTACCAGGGTATGGCTTGTGGTAACCCTCCTGTGTCGTACCTGGGATGGGGAGAGCACCCTAGTGGGACATGGTTCTCGTATGATTACATGGCTCCGATTCTTGAACCTCGAAAATACCCCAGAACATTATCGCAAATAATCCGTATCCATCGTTAAGCTCGCAGGGGCTGGCGCGGTCTTCTCAAACTCTTTTACAGTTTGCGCTCGCTGCTTCATCTTCTCCACGAGCCCAGCGTGGGCGTAATCGCGAATAATTCGACCAAACTGTGTCCGATAGTTTCCCACGACGCTGACTCCGTCAACGACCATGTCATATATAAGCCAATCGGCGGAGTGGTGATTTAACCGGAAATTGATTGTGGTATCAACCTTTGTACCAAGCAATAAAGTCCGGACCTCGGCAAAGCTGCCCTCGCGTTGTTCAATGAGATAGAGTGCGTCATAATATTGATCAATCTTATTGGCCACCAGATCTCGTATCAGCCCCACGAAAAGGTTTACAAACTCCTGCCGCTCCGTGACGGTGAGCCTCGACCACGGAGTCCCCAAGGAGCGGTGGGCCATGTCCTCACTATCGACGCGATGTCTGATGACGTACTCAATTTGGTGGCGGCGTTCCTGAGACAGTCCTGGCTGTCTCAGCGCCTCGTTTCCCAGAATATCCAGCATCTCGTTGACGGCGTATTGCACCGTTTCGGTGGGCGAGAGTGGCACCACTTGCAGGCCCGCACCCACGATTGCGATACTCGTCGAGGTACCGATTATCCGTGGGACGCGAGGAGGCTCTAACGAGGTGCATCCAGCCACGCAGATACCGAGAACCACGCCCCATGCAGCGAGATGTGATGTGTGACGGGCGCAATGGACCGTCGGTATCATGGTGTCTCGTCTTAAGCTCACCCCATTTCAAAGTCCCTCTTAGTAACTCCTGTCTTATACTCTAAACCACCTGAGGATGTGTGTGTGCTGGGAATAGCCCTAGTGGGGGATCGCGTTGGATACCTTTATATCTGGTCCGTCACCAAGGCCTTCACCACGTCATCGTAGCGGAGCCGTTCAACTCCATCCCCACGCTCAGGGTGACATATCCATGTCTGAATGTGTCGCAGCTACAGTATCAAGAGGTCAGAGCGCTGATAGCATGTCCAACTGCATGTCGTCGCCATCCTCGCCGGTCTCTCTCTCGATGATCCTAGAAAGCTCTCCGGCGTAGGCCTCAGTAATTCATCGGCAGTTACCTTTTCATCGCCAGGCATCGTCGCCAAGGAGATCAAGCGCTCACAAGCCCTCATATTGTAGGAAACTTGAGGGCGGATGTTGAGCATGGAGCCACCTGTGAAGCCTGCCAAGGCGACACCAACGTGCTAGGGGTCTCATGATCGTCTCTTCATATTTACGATGCACACAGACCGGTGGATCACACTGCAGTTCCCACCTCGCTTGCAGTATGGCTGCCTGCGCCTTGGTCATGCGATATTGCTCTTCCACTCACCAGTTACGGGTGAGTTTCGTCCCCTTGGGACAACAATGCCTCCGAGAGCCGGGTCATCATTGTCTCCACAGCTTGCATTTCGTGGTCAGACAGGTCACCAGACTTCAGCAGAGCTTCGCACGCAGCGATGTAGTCATGAACACTTTGCCTGTATCTAGACATATCACCCCTTCAGAATGAGTGGTGATAGGGTTCAGGAAAGGAAAGGTTACTTCTGCTTATCCAGCGGAGTGAGAATCTTTCCGATCTCTGCCAGATAATATTCCACGATCTCCCGTTCGTCTTTCGTCATCGGGGAATCATTGGATGTGACAGCAGCGGCGATCAGACGCTCACTAGAACGGAGGAAGTCCCGAACTTCTGAACGAAAAGAAAGCAGTGGAGAGTCCGACATGGGACAACCGCCTTTCACTGAATCATCGGCGGTCGGGCCTTCCAAGGAGGCCGTCGGTGAGTTGAGGGTTAGATGTGTAGAGACATGATGGCCCTTACTTCCTCCTTTGTCAATGGGGGTGCGCCAAGTGACGCGGCTCCTAGAGCCTGCTGGAAGGAATCTTAAGCCTTCGCACGCTGGGCCACCATCTAAAGTGAAGTCTGCGGATGATTCAGCGCGTCAACGCCTTCACCACTTCGTCATACTGCAGCCCCTCCATCTCCCTGCGAAGGTGCCACGGTAAACTTAGCGGTGCATGACGGATTTACACACCGCCAGTAGCTCGTCTGATTCGTCAGGGTCCTAGTCGTCCCATCGATGGTGGCCGCCGTGAATTTCTCAAACCGAGACCCCTGACAGGTAGGGCAGACCGCAGGCTGGTTCACTTCCGGTCGCCCTCAGAGTCCTCGGTCTTCGTCTCAGAAGGCTCAGGGACTCGTCCAGACGGGTTCCGCTGCCCATAGTTCTGTGTCATCCAGTCGCACACCTTCGCCACCATATCTCTGACCAACATGAGTTCTTCATCGTTGTAGGAGCGGGTCTTCTTTTGGATCGGCACAGTGGCATCGATGAATGGCTGCTCAGATTCAGGCACTCCCGCCAGCAGGTCTTCACAGACGCGTAGGTAGTGTTAAAGCCACAATCTAATGTCTATAGTCTTTTTAAGAAAGACGCGAAGGGCATGGATGCCTCGCAGGAGGTGTATTCTAGGAGAGGCCTGAGCAAACCGCAAGGCGGGGGGCGTCCACGCGCTACCTCTTCTTGAGTGCACTTTGAATGCGGCGGTAGGCCATCAGAGGTCCCCTCCAGGTCTCATAGGGGTGCTCGCCTTTTGGCACGGCCTTGTTCAATGTGCGCCGAACATCTTCCCAGAATTCGGTTTTGCCTTGTGTGGGAACGCCCCCACGCTTCTCAACCAGTCGAAGTAATCGCTCATGCTGCTCCGTCATCGTTTTCTTTTTCGTTAGGCCTAGTTCCCTCCGTATCAATCGAAACCCTTGTATCAGCACCGGAAGCGTGATGGCGTGCGGCTGGAGAATGTTGATCGTCGCCGACCGTCGATTAATTCCGCAGCCGGAGCTGAACTCAATACCCCAATCAAGCGGATGGAGGATCAATGGAGCGCCCGACAAGACGTGTGCCACGCACAGAGCCACGTCGCATCCGGTACCATTAGCCATGGATTCCGTGACCTTCTTGAGGTGTTCCAGCGCGGTTCCTTTGTCAAAGCCCACCCAGCTCTTGAGCGCCCCAGGTTTGGGCGCGAGCAAGGATATGGCATGACTCCCCATGCTGAACTCAAGGTCATAGTTCTTCGGGAAACGCTGCATCGCTTTGATCACATCGTCCACCAACCGGTACATCTGTTTAGGATTGGGCTTGCTCCGCCCAATCACGGCTTTCTGGCGAAGCCAATCGACCGCCTTTTCATAGGATTGAAACGGTACCTTTTCTGACCCGAAATAGTCGCGGCGGAGTTGCTCCACGGCTGGACGCACAGTCTCCTCTCGCTGGCGACAACTCAGCACGGCTTCCGGCGTGCGTAGGCTCAGGACTAACTCCGCCATCGTCGCGCGTGTCTCCCTCTTTTGCATAGCCCTTATCTGGGCGATTTCATGATGGGCCATAGCGACGGCCAGGCCGATGTGATCGTGCGTCGGCTGATTTCTATTCACGAAGAGATCCGCAATCGTATCCACGACTGCTAATGAGATCTTGGCATCCTTTAAGCGGGCTTCCAGTCGCACTTGTTGCTTGAATTCGTTCGCAGTCAACATGTCTCAGCTCCTCATAGTTAACAATCTATAATACAGGTTTGTTAATTATATAGTAGGGGTATGAAAAAAGTAACTGCCCTCACAAGCCAGGCTCCGCGCTCTGGTGTCCCACTCAACGCGGATGATTATCGCGACCCACGGGATCGAATCATCACCGTTAAACTTCCTGAGCCGGAGTACCGGTCAGCCAAGAATTTGGCGCGAGCGTGTCGCATCCCTGTCAGCGCCTTAGTGCGGGGTCTGATTCTCAGAACCGCCGAACGGAACAAGCTGGCAGCGTCTGACGATCGAGAGGATGGCAATGACGATTGATGACGACGACAGTCTTACGATCGAACCCCTCCCTATCGTCAAGCCCGGCGGGTATTGGGCCATCGTCACGTCAGTCAAACGTGTGATGCGATTCGGGCATCCCGTGGCGGAATTTCGATTCCGTATTGTGGCCCTGGGACCATTCTATGGAGTCTGCCTGAACGGATACTGCACATTGCCGAACAAGAAGAAGGATCGCGTGCCTGCAGGCTCAAAGCTAGCGAGCTGGACTCGAACCCTTACGATCTTCACAGGCAGCAGCTCGAGCCGCATCGCCTTTGGTTCGTTCAAGCAGTATTGGTTCACTGTAAAGGTTGAGACTGTGACGCGCAATCATCGACAGCAGGCGCTTAACTCCCGCGATCAGTATTCTGTGGTCTCGGACATCGTGGATGTGGTGGGGAAGATCTCAGAGTTGCCGCCGAACAATGAGAAGTCTATCCATCAGGACAAGGATCCCTCATGAAGAGCCAATTCATTTCTTATCTTCTTAATTCTTCTCTTCTCAACTCATCTCAGATCTTCTCAACTCATCTCACCCTTAGCATCTGTATCTGTTTGGTGTTCTTAGAGAATCTGAGGCGGGTTACGAGAAAATGCCGCGGATCGCGTAGGCAAAAAAAAGAGCACTCGACCAGGAGTGCTCTTCGGGTCCGACGTGGGTGCGTCGGTTTACAACATCAGCCTACATCACCTGCGAGCGGAGCGGCTGTCGGCTTCTCTGCTCGCGTAGCATCGACATTGAGATTTTAAGGGGTTCGGAAGGGAAAGTAAAGCGCGCACATCAGCCGCAGAACAGACATGGCTTAGTCTGACGGCTGGGCTGTCGTATAGTGCACACGCGGCAACTCTTGCGGAAGTTGATCCCTGGGCGCATTCGGTGCGCGCCGTTCCATGACGCGCGAGGACGGGGGTATACGCTATCCGCCGTGGGGTCGTATGAGGGCTTACTCAGCGGAAAACTGACGGTTAAGTATGGTGGCGGAGAGGGAGGGATTTGAACCCTCGGTAGAGGTTTTGCCCCTACGACGGTTTAGCAAACCGTTGCCTTCGGCCACTCGGCCACCTCTCCTTGTATAACATGTGACCCACTGTTATCAGAAACAGTACGAGTACTGTGCTTCTGCGAGCGCAGCAGTATGCCCTTCACTCGGCATCGACGTCAACCCACCGTGCACACCAGACCGAATATAAGGAAGGAGCGGTGTGCATCGCGTAGCGGAAAACTCATGCCAAAAGCGATTGGAGTCGAGAAAACTGTGTTGAGAAGGGCATTGGGAGCAGTGGCTGTCTATGCGCGGCGAGCGGTAGATCGAGCGAATGGTTTTGTGTATCGGAGTTCAATATGGCCGGGACGGACCACACCGCTGGCTGCCAACATGTGCAGCACGGTTCGTTTTTGGCGTTTCTGCTTGTTCTGCACTCTGCGCAACTTCATGTATTGGATCAGCGAAGTGATGACGTCCATCTTCTTTTCCTTCTCGACGAAGGGAATATCTATGCTTTCAGCCTAGCCCGAGAGCCTCACCCCAAATCATCGTGGACGTTGGCCTGATCTCTTTGTGTCTTTTATTGTCTTTAGGCATATCTTCCAACTCTAAGAGAGACTCTTTGTTGTTCCGTTGTTGAGTGCCATCATGGGACAAGACCAAGTTTTTGAAAATACCATAGACGTAGGTAGAACTGAACTAAAGGTGGGGGGAATCCTCGGCGACAGGTTAGCTATGTATTGCTAAATAAACATCTATTATCAATTATATATGTTATATAGTTAAAGTAGTACTATATTATATATGGAAAAAGATTCTTCGCGACAACATAGGAGAGCTACATGCGTAGACTAGCCTAGAGCAACAGCCTGAGCCCTGATTAGGTGATTTGGAAGCTGAGTGGCCTTTCATCTCGTCGGGCCGATTTTGCAACGCAGCATTAAACGACGGAAGAATCTCTATTTGATTTCATGCACCTTGCCGGTAATGGTGTCCACATAGACTTTATGGGTGCTCTTCCCGTCTATCATCTCCATCTTATAAACAACACGACCATCATCTTCCCCATATTTACTTCAACAGGTTTGCCTCGTCTGGCCTGCTCCGCGGTTTTAAGGGCATCGATCATGCTGACCGTTGCCTTCTCACTGAGCGCCCGATCCGATTCGAACAGTGCCCAGGCCGGAACAACAGTTCCGCCGAGCGCAAGGGCCAATCCGAACGACAGAATTGTTTTCTTCATCTCATTACTCCTTTTTATATGTTGTATGAATTTGGGTCAGCCTATTTATTCGAGCATCCCCCACCTGTGCCTCAGATCCCGACTCACTTGCGACTCCGCGGCTCCCATTTCCTCGCCAAGTACTTCGATCAAGCCATGTATCCCAAATCCTTCTAATCAATCGGGGTTCTGCGCCCAGTGATCACATGGATCACAACCAGAATGACTCCGATCACGAACAGAAACCAGGAAATCTGAATCGCTATGGCTAAGACGCCAGCAAGATTGAGGGCACCGGCAATCAGTCCGACCACCAAAAACATCAGGGCAAAGTAGAGCATGGGGACTCCTTTCTTTCGTTCAGCTACCTCACAAGGGTAACCCATAGGCAGGAACGCGAAAGGAGGAGGTTACAATGACCCTGTGCAAGTCTATCAATAGGAGGTATATGCCATGAATAGACTCATCAGCCTCTTGATCGGACTCATGACTTTCGCACCCACAGTCGCGTTGGCAGAGGAAGCTGGTGGTGGAACGTACCGGGGAATCGGGGCTATGTATTATACAGTCATCGCGGCCATCTTAATTTATGGCGTGAATGATGCCTTCGGGAAAAAAGCGATGGTCATTGCGGCTCCCATCATTGTAATCGGCCTTTATCTATTGCTCCCGCCGGGGGCGTAGTCATCAGTCCGACCTCAGACGCGTCGTCGAGATGATGCGCCAGAGTTAGATCCGTGCGCTTTAGAGCCAGGCATCTTCCTAGTACTTTGTGATCCCATCGCATGACAATATTTCTGAAGGGATGCCCGAGACTAAAGGAGGATTACAATGAAAATGGTTTCTATCTGCGGCGTGATGCTATTTCTTTCAAGCACTGCCCTCGCCCAAGGCGGAACACCCGCCCTTCCCCAACAGCCGGCAGGGATTGGAGAACGAGGCAGTGGTCAAACACAAAGCACAATAGAGCGAACGGCAGGACAACAACCTCAGATGTCCGAAAGAGCAGGAAACGCTTCGTCAGATAATCTAGAAGCATCATCAGAGCAAGTGCGAAGAGAAACGGCAAATGAGGCTGGAAATAGTCAGGTTCCGAAAGGCATTATTGGGGTATCGCTACGAATATTAGCAGATCGGATTGGGGATCGAACGTCCCTGTATATAGCCCAAGTGCATCCGGAAGGGCCTGCGCAGCAAGCTGGCTTAAAACATGGTGATGAAGTTGTGTCCGTAAACGGCGAAAGCGTCATTGGCAAGACGTATGAAGAGGTAATAAAGATGATCCGCGGGGAAGCGGGAACAGAAGTGAAATTGGGAGTGAAGCGAGAAGGAGAAGTGCGGGAGATGCCCATCACCCGTATCCCAGATGAAAAGCTCTTTAAGGGATAGACGAAGACAGAGCGACGATGCCATGTCGCGAATCTGGCAGCAAGTGAGCCGATACTTCAAAACTGTTCGAAACTGGTTGGCGGTGGAGCGAGTCTACGGCCAACCTGAATCAGGAACATACCTCTTGGGCCCGTGATACCTCAACGCATGCCATAGGAAAATTTCCCGCACGCTCTCCGAAGAATTCAGTTTTGCGCGCACCTTTACAAAAACAAAATGGTTGAGGGGGGCTGTCAGAGGGTATTCTAGGGCGTTACACAGTACCTGCCTTCCGGTCACTACATTACATTGCGTTATGGAACTTGGGACCGTTTACGGTCGGGATGAGGTTTGAATTACGGAAAAGGAAAAATAAATCCTTAAAGAGGTGATGGCATGACAAATCAGAATGATAAGGAGAGGAAAGCGGTCCAGAAACGATATCGGCCCAATACAGGCGACATGGATGAAGAACAGGCTGGTGAACGTAATGTGGGCCTCGCCGAGCGAGTTGTATCGGGCATCGTCGGCGCCGGCCTGCTTTGGGGCAGTCTCAGGGGCCCCTCGGCCCGTACGGGCACTCTGAGCAGGGTCGGAGCACTCATGGGGCTCGCGCTATTACATCGTGCCACCACAGGGTTTTGCGTCATGTATGCATGGCTTGGCCTCAATAGCAATGAGCCCTATGGCGATACTTCAGCCATCGGCAGACGGAAAGTGCATACAGGTCGTGCCATCAAAATCGAAGAATCAGTTGTCATCCAACGTTCACCACGCGAATTGTTTCAGTTTTGGCGGCAAGTGGAGAATCTCCCGAAAGTCATGAGCCATCTCAAGGTAGTGTCTCCAATCGATGATTACCAGTCACATTGGATCTTGAACATTTTGGGTGGGGAACTCACACTGGAGTGGGATGCCGAAATAATTAACGAAGTCGAAAATGAGCGGATTGGCTGGAGGACCTTGCAGGGAGCGATCGTAGAGCACGCTGGTTCAGTCGTATTTACCCCTCTTGAAGATGGCCAAAGCTGCCGTATCACCGTTAGACTGCAGTATGATCCCCCAGCGGGCCCAATAGGGGTAGCCCTCGCCTCTTTCCTGGGGCAAGATCCCGCTCCGACTCTTCACGAGGATCTCATGCGCTTCAAGCAAAGCATGGAATCCAGAAAACAAGATGTGGCATAGCAGAGAGACATACGACTGCAGAGTTCCCATGTGACTTGGGAGGTGGGATGAGGGCAAAGGGGCGTAGCCTGTGGATATGGTGTGCCGCCGGGCTGTTATTTGTCCTTTCCGGCTGCTCGCTTCTCTCCCTCTATCGCTATGCGGACTGGATCATTTTGTGGCAAGCTGATCACTATCTTGATCTCACTTCAGACCAACGCCATGACTTGTCCGAGCGACTTACGTCATTACTCGCCCGGCACCGACGCGAAGCCATTCCTCAATACGAAGACTTTCTCGCGCAGATACAGCAGCGATTCGAACGAGGGCTCACGAGTCAGGACATTGACTGGGTCTTTACCAATTACGATCGTCTACGCAACGATCTCGTCAATCGGGTCATCGCCGACAGCGGCATCCTCCTCGCCTCCATCAACTCCAGCCAGGTGCACACCCTCGAGGTTGCCTTTCAGAAGGACACCAACAAAGCGACGAGGCTTGCGCACGCCGCTGTGCCAGAGCGTCTCAAAAAGCGCGCAGACGATACCATCAATTGGGTAGAAGACTGGCTTGGGTCCTTGTCACAAGACCAAGAAACTCAGATCCGCGAATTAAGTCTCACGTTCCCAGATACCCAACCGTTCTGGGCCACGTACCGGCAGCAGCAGCAACTGGCGCTTTTGGCACTACTACGTCAACCGCACACCTCTGAAAGTCTCGCACAAGATTTGCGTGCTTTGCTCGTCTTCTATCCAGACCCTACTGCCCCCCATGCTTATCAAGAGGTCACCCGACAGATGCGCGACGTTGTCACACCAATGGTCCTGGCCGTCGATCAGCAGATCACCCCACGCCAGCGCCGCCACGCCGTGGACAAACTCCAACGGCTCATCGATCAGCTACACGACTTGCAGTCCGAATAGTTGTTTCGGGGCCGAGACAAGTGTGTAGGCAGTGAGAAGCTCGGGAATCGACTAGTTCTTCCCATGCAGGCATTGATTCATACTTGGCCGAGACTGCGAGGGTGTGATCGACAATCTGGCTGCAGTCACGTTCCGCCACATCAAAATAGACCAATCAATCAAGTAAAGGAAGAGAGGTTGCCATGAAAGGTATATGTGTCTTCATCACTCCGCTGGTCGTGCTATCGGCGCTGGTAATCATGAGTTCTCTGAATGCGCAAGCCAATCCCGTGGACTCTGAAGAGATCGCGCACATGAAAGCCCGACACTCTATGGTTGAAGGGGTGGTGACTCACGTGAAATCAGGCCTCTATACCGTACGAACCGGCACGGGGACGAATTACACGTTGGCTGAATCGGTTGATGTCCGGTATGGTCGGGACGTACCAAAGGTGGGGGATGAAATGATTCTGTGGCTTAACGACGGGAACCACATCATGGATGCGAATAGAAAAGGAGCGAATTTGTCTCCTCGGTTTGTATCCGGCAAACTCGTCTCCATCAACTATAGTACGTCTCAGATGACCCTCTCCATGGTTGACGGTGAGGCGAATTTTAAACTTAGGCCGGAAAGCCGCATGTTTCGAGATATGGCGGTCGGTACCCCTGTGACGATTGCGGTGTGCAAGGAAGAAGAAGTCATTGACATCCATGTCGATAAGGATTCGGAAGTCTCACGGAGTGGTTTAAGCCATCCCGACAATGAGAGTGCCCTCGTAGGATTTCGGCACCTCGGTAAGTCCGAATAATGAAACTAAGAGACCATCTGCGGAAGGGGAAGCGAACAGAACGAACGCGTGTCGGAGTGGAGGATGGCCAGCATGTTGAACTATGCAGCCGGCGGCTTCACTGAGCGGCGGCGATAGCTTCTATTGCCAAGGAGCGTCTCCAATAAATGCTGCAGTCGATCTGCCTCCAGTGGATGAATATGTGTAAAGGCTACTCCAAACTCCAGCCCGTTGACCCATTTCACAGTGGCCTGCTCAATGATCAGGGGCTTCGTGGAAGTAGGGAGAGCAATCCGCACGTTCAGCGTCTCACCCGCAATTACGGGATCATTCCCGAGGATCCGACATCCCACCCGAGATAATTCCTCCACAATCCCTCGGCCGGAAGAGACTTGGCCAAGATAGGTCATCGAGATTTGCAAAGGGAACCGTGAATAGGTCCGGAGCGCAAACCTCTTGTTAAGCTTTTTCATCGGGTGGTGGCTCCTCTATCAGTGCCTGTCTGAATGAAGTATAACATTTGCCAGCTTCATCGCCTCTTTCCGACTGCCACCGGTTGAACCTGGTTTTGTATCCCTTTGATATTGTGAGACGTCGGCCCCTCTTTCCCGAGTGCTTTTCTTCCACCTCGCAGCCCACAGATTCCTTCACTAGATAGAACACTCGGGAGTGTCCCAGTGCCGAAAACCAGTCCCGTTGCATACAAATGTAATTGTGTATGGAGAATCTTTTTCGTGAAGGAGCCTATCATGAATCCCAGGCGTCGTCGTCGAGCGTATAGGGACGCGTGCAACCTATGGTGCCGATCGCGGCGACGTGAGCGATGATTCTTCTGTGGTTTTTTGGCTGATCGTGCCTTCGCCATGGGCACCGTGATGCCAGATTAGGGAGTCTTGATGGTCCTTTTGTTGGTCAGCCTCATGATCGTCGGTACTACTTTCCCGGGCTGTGCAACGAATCCTTATACCCATCGACATCAGTTGGAGCTAGTTTCCGTTTCCAAGGAAAAGACAATGGGCATCCAGGCATATGCCCAGGTTCTCCAGGATCCTAAGATTCAGATTTCTCAGGATCCTCGTGAGATCGCACCGGTCGAGCGCGTCGCGGCCCGTATTATCGAGGCAGTGAAGATGTCTCTGTATGCCGAAAGGGCCAAACAATTTGAATGGCAAGTATCGGTAATTAAAGATGACACAACGCAAAATGCCTTTGCCCTCCCAGGCGGAAAGATTGCTGTCTATACTGGGATTTTCCCGGTGGCCCAGAATGAAGCTGGCCTTGCCGCTATTCTTGGCCATGAAGTGACCCACGCACTCGCTCGACATGGAGGCGAACGAATGAGCCAGGGTATAGTGGCTCAAGGGGCAGTGGTAGCAGCGACCCTCGGCGCCGCCTCCCAGGGTATCAGTCCTCAAATCGCACAGCTCGCCGGCGGCGCACTGGCCCAGTATGGATTTATCCTACCCTACAGTCGGAAACATGAATTGGAAGCCGACTATATTGGTTTGCTCTTAGCGGCTGATGCCGGCTATGATCCCCACGAGGCACTCCATGTCTGGGAGCGCATGGAGCAAATGAATCAGAGACAGCCCCCTGAGTTTTTAGCCACCCATCCTAGCCACGGCACTCGGATTGCCCAAATTGAGCAGTGGATGCCGGAAGCCATGGGCCACTATCATCCGCACCCGAGGATGACCGCTGCTGACCTACCTCGCCTATCTGCTGCTCATTAGCACGAAGAAGACGGGGCGACGAACACAGTCGAGATTGCTCCGCCGCCGCTAATCATTAGCGGCACCGGCAGCAATGATGTGATCCGTGTGGAGAGGCTGTCGGGGGAGTACCCTGAGAAATAAAAGAGGGTTACCAGGGGGTATGTTCCCGATAACCCTCCTGTCGCTAGCCTGGTGTGGCTGTGGCTAGGTCACCCAGGCAGGACGCCGTGATTGTCTAACACTGCGTTTGGTATTGGTGCTGGGAAGTACCCTGAGAAATATAAAGAGAGGGCTACCAGGTGTGATGCCCTGATAACCCTCCCTTGTGTCGCGCCGTGGGTGACAGTCGTTCACCCTGGGTGGGACAACTTGTTTGTACAAGATCGATCAGAGGCTTGAACCTGGGAAATGCCCTAGTTGAAACGTGCCCTACGGGAGATCACATAGTGATGGGGCCTTTAAGGGGATGTCCTAGTTCTGGGCCGTTTGAGAGGACAATATAATTAAAAGTGACATGATTGACGAATCTATCATGAACGACGAATCACAGGAGATAATCCGCCGATTCCTGGTTGCCAGTTCTCCGCTCGAAGCCTACCTACAGCTACATCGCCCACTTACCCCACTCGAACTGCAGTCCCTAACGGTCACCTTGACGAGTCTACAAACATTCTATCTGGAAGCAGAAGGAAGGTCGAACGGATAACCCCTTTATCCGACTGCCTTCGGGCCATGACAACATTCCCTAAACACCGCCCATTGCAGTAATTCGTTTAGAGCCGTCCCGCCGGAACCTCGAACTGTGTTGGATGCTTTCTTCGTGCGCTATGGATCTCTCCTGCCGGGAAGTCTCACGGCTGACACACACGTCACCGATGACCAGCGCCAACCATTGTCAGTTGGGGCTGAAGCTCCGGGCAATGTTTCCACAGCCGCGTCTGTGGCGCTTATCGTTGAACGACGCGAGGCGGATCAGCCGAAGCTGTCCCCAGCCGGCAATGTTCAGTTATTTAAGACAGGTGGGACAGGTTCCCTGGTGATGCGTCGAGCAGTAGGGCATGATTTCACGTTGGAGATCTTTGATGTAGTACAGAATCGCATCGCAGTCATCATTGGACAGTGACCCATGATTTTGGTGGGCAAATCCGATGAGGCGTTCCGACACGCGCATGAGTTCTCGCACTTCAGGTTTCAAATTGCCAAGAGGCGGATTGGTGGATTCCGGCATGGGCAACAGCCTTTCTCACAACCATCGGTGGTTGGGCGTTCCAGACTAGGTTGTGGGGTTAGAGGTGTAAGGATATGTTCACTGCCCCTCTTCTACTATGTCAAGTGAAAGCATGTGGCTACAGCAAGGCTATGGACTACGTCATACCGAAGGCGTTCACGTCCCCGTGTATCACGAATGCTTATGATCATGAACGCCATGGTCGCCGTGGTGTTCGTGGTCGTGACTTTGCAAACTGCCAGTGTGGGCATGTTCGTGAGAATGGGCATGCTCGTGCCCATGGCTGTGGGCAGTCTCGCCATGCGCATGCGGGTGATTGTGCTGGTGCTGATGTTCGTGGGAGCTGTTCATGGTACCTCCAGTGCTTAGAAGTTGCCTGTCGAACATTCTCGGAAAGTATAACACTGGAATGTCGTTCTCCCATACTACTCAAGGGGGGGGCGGAGGGAATCCTCCGGTGAGGAGCCGTTAGCTATGCGCCGTTGTGTCTTCACTAAGGATCGCTCTAGCCGGTCCTAGAATTATGCCACCGCCGGTTGCTTCACGCCGCCCACCCGATGGAAAAAACCGGTCTATCCCCATACCCCCTACATAAGAATACTATGATTGTCCGTGAGGAATACCATAGATTCATGTCAGTTATTGCCGCACGAAAGCAGGGTGACCACCCAGGTGAGGAGAGTGTTATGCACTACATATTGCTGGGCCTCCTGACTGTTTTTATAATCGGTATCCTATGCCTTGTAATTCTCTCAATCTTCCTTGGTAGCCCGAAACCCTACTATATGTGGCGCAAGGCATCGACTATCGGATTAAAGGATATCGCCCAACAAAACCTTACACGGTTTCTTGCACAAAAATAGCAGCACTGCGTGAATTCCGGATCTAGGAGTGGCATAATTCAAACCTCCAGTGAGGAAGACATGAGCCATGCCCGGAATTTCCGTCCCGCTTCCGTTTAGCCCGACCCTCACATTCCCCCTTGATTCTCAATATCTAAAAGCATTAGGGTTCACTGCACACAATTATCAGCGGTGTGCCGACGTAGACCATTTCTTACTATTGCGCTGCATACAGGAGCTTGAACGGTTCGTGCCAGTCGTGAGTACCGCAGCGACAGGAGAGAAAGAGTCTGCGCGTCGGGTATTGGAACAGAGGGCCTCTGATCTCCTCATACCCACTCCTTCGAAACAAAAGCAGACCAGTAGCACGATCCGTCTGGCCCTGTTGCACAACAAGTTCCGCTTGCTCATCGTTTCCCGAGACAAAGTGCTGGAAAGGTATGCTCAACATCTCACCGACTATCCTGGCGACAGGCGTGGGGGTAGCATTTCGAAAAATCCTGACATCAATCGAAGAGTCGCTTTCTGCTCACGAACAGACCATCCATCAGATTGAAACGAGTCTGAAGCGTTTCCCCGATCTGGCCAAGACTGTTGAGAACCAGACCCGAGAGGGAGCCTTGGAGCGCCTGGACAGTTTGTAGTGCCCTGATAGGTCTGTTGTGATTGATGAACCCGCCACTGTACTGTCGCCCTGCGGAACGCCAATTGACTCACCCAGCAACCACTCGTGGTGAATCTATTCCCATGACCACATTCAGATTCATTCTGTAGCCGGATTTTGATCCCGCCCGAACCCCACACTGTTGATCAAGCGAATCCGCCGATTGCGACCCTTCTGGCGCTGGCCATCCTAGGCCTTTTCCAAGTTTAGCCACTCGGATGGCACGTGGAGAATAGTAATAAGTTTCAGAAAATGGTGCTGCACTAGAATAAGGAGGGTGTCTGATGCTTAAATTTCGATACATATGCACATTCATGGTTTTCGGTCTCCTTACTGGCATGCAAGCAATTGCTGCTCCGAACGATATTCCTGATGAACAGTTAGCAGGCGGCATAAAAACGCACTTCACGCTTGCCCTGCAATACGAAGAATTGGCTCAGAGTAACAAAACAAAAGCGGATAATTGAGAGTTCATGGCAGACTACTTTGAAAAGTTCCCGAACGAATATCACGATACCTCCACGCCCGTGAAAGAGCATATCGCCCAACTCCGTACCATTGCGGCAAACTTTAGAAAGACTGAAGAGGAGGATCGGGTATTAGCCAAGCAGCACCATCAAATGGCACGGCATGGGATGGGACCACCCACCATGTCAGAATATCCCAAGAA
>Ga0247792_1000090_pt1 | contig 19401 bp, 16 predicted proteins | sample UWRJS106311C6_FD_179920 | JGI IMG/M metagenome (GOLD analysis project Ga0247792, IMG submission 179920) | Soil microbial communities from Arlington Agricultural Research Station in Wisconsin, United States - UWRJ-S106-311C-6 | ecosystem: Environmental > Terrestrial > Soil > Agricultural land... | reverse complement strand
ATCGGCTCCCTTTTTGGCCACAGGAAGTCTAGGGCCCACACAGTTGAAACGGCTCGATGAGATCTTGGCTCAGACTGGACGACAGGACCTGTTCAGAATCCTTCTTATCCACCACCCCCCTGTTGCCGGCACGGTGGGGTGGCGAAAACGGCTCACCGACAGTTCGGCGTTGAGTGGTCTCCTTGCCCGGCACGGCGTGGAGATGGTGTTACACGGGCATGCCCATCGTGCCTCCGTAGTGCACTCTCCAGGAGCACAAGGGAATTTTCCCGTTATCGGGGTTCCATCTACCTCCGCACTTGGGAGGAAGCCGGACCATCGCGCACGGTACCATGTCTACGAGGTCTGCCCCTCGCCCGCAGGATGGGCTGTCCGGATATCGGTACGGGGGTATACCATGCCAGATCGCTGTTTTTTGAGCGAGGATCAGCACGACATGGCAGTGCCCCGCTCAGGAACTGAAAAATCAGCCTAAACGACGGTACAACCAGAAGGCAACACCGCATAGCACAGCGAGCGGGCTTAACACGGTCGGCGCGGCGCTAAGATGCAGAATGGTTCCGAAATGGGCCACGATATGGCTGATAAAATGGAAGGCAGCGCCGAGGAGAGATCCGTGAAGTATTCGCTTACCAGCTGTCGCTTCGCGAAGCGGACCGAAGACAAAAGGAATCGCGACAATTACCATCACGAGGGTTGAGAGCGGCATACTGAATTCCTGCCACAACCTTGTCTCCAAACGCTCCACATTCTGCCCGGTCTCTTTGAGATAAGAGACATACTGGTACAGAGCCGAAAGCGATAAGATCTCGACCGGGAGGACTAGCAATTCCACTTGCGCTGGCATGAGTGAAACGTCCCAGGGGAGGCTCGGTAAGTGCTTCGTCACGACGGTGTTCCCTTCAAAAATCCGTTGGACCGCTCCCAGAAGCACCCACTGGTCTGGATTCTGTGTATCGGCTCGCTCCGCCCATGTCGCTATGCGTAACCGGCCCTGGTCATCAAATTCATAAATCTCGATTTCTGAGGGAATTCGACCATCCACGACTTGATGTACCCTGATAAAGCGATGATCGTCCCGTGTCCAGAATCCCTGCTCGGTATGAAAGGATTCCAGTCCAGAAGTCGCCAGGATGCGGCGCTTGAAGGCGAGTTGATCGGTGTAGGGTGCGACCGACTCTTGCAAGCCGACGACCGCGACCATCAGAAGAAGTCCGGTCCCGGTTACAGACCAGCCGACACGCAACGGGGAGATGCCCAAGGCCAGCATGGCAATGAGTTCGTGACCTGCAGCCAATTCCCCCAGGCCTATGATGCTTCCCAGTAAGGCTGTCACGGGGGCCAGTTCAACTATTCGACCTGGAGCTGTCAAGAGAACGTTTAGAGCGGCATCGGCTATTCCGTATGTGCCGCGCCCCACCATATCCAGCTCGTTGACGAAAGCCATCAGGCTGAAGATGGACAATAAGATAGCCATCACGAGGACATATCCCTTGATCACTCTGAGCCAAATGTGTCGATCTAGTGTGAGCATAGGCTTTAGGATCGACGCCCGCGGCTTTTCCAGAGTGCCGCCCAAGGCGGACCCCATAATAGGCCAGCGACTATGAACGCCAAGAGGATATGGACCCACCAGATTCCCGGAATGGTGCCGACCACTTCTTTCTCCACCCACGATTTGGCTACCATATTCAGATTGTAAAACGTGGCATAACTCAACACCGCCACGAACAACTTGGCATACTTGCCCTGCCGTGCCCTTGCCCGACTAAGTGGAAAGCCAAGCAAGCCCATCAGAAAGGTGGCTACTGGGGTGGACAGGCGCCATTGCAGCTCGGCGATATCGACCGACGAATGAGACAGGGCCAACTGCCAGGTCGGCGCGGCCTTTCGCTTATACTCCAGCACTAGATCGCTTGATCTGTCCAACTCGATGACCATGCGCTGAGCGGTGGCTTGCACAAGGTCGCCCTGAGCTTGAGGTAGCGTGTAGATCTGCGCCTCAAGACATACCAGCGCTCCACTCTTTCCATTCTCGATAGATTCGACATAATAGGCTTCTTCTGCCGAGACGATCCGCACCACATTTCCCTCGCGTGATTGGATAAAAACCTCCTGCATGTGACCCGTCTGTCGATCGAGATGATGGAAAAACATGACATGTTTTCTGGACGAACTTTCATAGAAGCGCCCAGGCTTCATATTGTTAAAGTCGAAATCGACAACGGTTTGATGCTCCAGCCGGTAGCGGAGGTCATTGGCCCACGGCCGCACATAGACGGATAGGTAGGCCACCAACCCCGCCACGACAAGCGAGACCACTAAGACGATACGCACAATCCGTCCGGGGCTCACACCACAGGCAAAGAGGGCGGTCATTTCGCAGTCTGTGTAAAGCCGTCCAAGGGCGACCACGATAGACAGGTGCAACGCGATCGGCAATAAAACTTCGAGCGCGATGGCAGCCTTGAGCAGAACCATTAGCAGGACGCTATCCCCGGACATGGTTCCGTCAGCCACCTGATTCAGGTAGCGAGCGGCAGTGAAGTTAGCGAACAGAAATACCAAGCCGGGGCAAAAGATAAGCAGCGGCTTGGCAATTTCCCAAGAAATATAGCGGTCGAGTATCAACGTACAGGCCTGTTAGAGTGCGTGCTCAGTCTTTTCACGAACGACGACGGGACAGGACCTTGGTCTTCATGTCCGGAAGCTAGGTTTATGGCTTGAGGAATTCCTCTCCGCGTACGATCCTCGCGAGGTGGGCACTTTTTAAATTCCACTTGCTCGTGTCTCGCAGGTTGTTTATGTTAGCCTACTAGCGGTGGTCTGTACAGGCGTGATCTCCGGGAGGCACCACCCTGACGCGTTGCACTGACGCGCGACCCCTGCGTCGGGACAAGGAGTGTGCACATGAGGGCTATCATATTAAGCGCGGGGCAAGGACGACGCCTGCTTCCGTTGACGGCAGACGCTCCCAAATGTGCCATCCAAATCGGAGGGCGGTCCCTCATTGAGTGGCAGGTCACGCAATTAATCAAGCTCGGCATCGATCAGGTGACCGTAGTCGTGGGATTTGGCGCTCACAAGGTGGAACACCTCTTGCGCAGCCATTATAGGCCAGACCAAGTACAAACTCTGTACAATCCGTTTTTTGCCGTCAGCGATAATCTCGTCAGCTGTTGGCTGGCACGCCACCTGATGACCGAAGATTTTATCCTGCTGAACGGTGACACCTTGTTTGAGGAGGCCATTCTGGATCGCCTTCTTGGCACACAATCCAGGCCGATCACTCTCGTGACGGACAGCAAGTCGACCTATGATGCCGACGATATGAAGGTCAAGTTAGGCGAGCATCGAGTTCTTCGAGTAGGGAAAACCCTCGAGCCTGATCAGTCTCAGGGAGAGTCGATCGGCATGATGCTTTTCCGCGGAAAAGGGCCCGATCTTTTTGTCGAGGCGATCGAGGGTACGATTCGGAAACCCCAGGCTTTGAAGCAGTGGTATCTGTCGGTTATTGATGAAATGGCACAGTCAGGTCTCGTGTGGAATTGTCCCATCCAAGGCTTGAAATGGACCGAAGTGGACTATCCTGTCGACCTCGAGAAGGCTCAAAATCTGGTAACATATTGGGGCGCCCCTTCATCGCTCAAGACCCTTTCTGCCCGGCAATTTTCTGAGCCAACTCCCAGTCACTGACTTTATCTACGTCTAATGCCGCTTCAGGAAACGGAAGCATCACCGCTTCGATCGAGAGGTCTAACCGGCGCGAGAGACGAGAGATAGCCTCACGAAGAGTGAACCGTCCAAGTAGATAACGCAAAACAGGTATCCATCCTAGTGCCGAAATAAGTTTGATGGGTTTCTTCCGGAGTGCTTCCACTTGACGCCAAAATGCCGCTGCCGAACGCCCTCGTGCGCTCAAAAATGCGTACAGATTGCATCCGCATACCTGCCCATCCCCAAATACCATCACCGTTCGCTTCATGTCTGGGTAGGCTGAGATCACCAGATCATACGCGGCGAAGCCTGCCGCCACATCACAGTTCCTGCTCCGTGCTTCCGAACAAAAATAGTCGATGAGTCGCGCGCTCAAGAGGGCATGGTCAGCCGTGACCAGTAGCACCGGTTGGTCGAGGGGAAGGGATTGCATCACAGCGTAAGCGCTGGAGCTGGGAGTTGCCTGAGCTTCAACCCATTTCACCTTGCCCGAAGCAATCAGATCATGGAGCTCACTGTGTCCCTCTACCGCATGCCAAGCGGGCCCACATAAGATCCTGGTTCCGACAGCCTGCGCCTCGGCCAGGGCACCCAGGACTCGTAGGACCATAGGGATGCCCCCAATAGGTGCTAAGGCTTTGCACGAGACACCGGCTGCGCGGGCCACCGGATCGTCCGGCGTCCGGTCTGCAGCGAGGACAATGGCGGTGAACGGCGAACTGCTGCTCATCACAACGTCCTTTCTAGATCCGGTAGTGTTCGTCGGGAATCCACGGTAGAGGAGGCGTTCGCATAAGAGTGAGTTTGGTGAGTGAAACCCAGTTCGGGAATCCTGGAGGGTGGAAGTACGAAGTATTTTCCATTATAGTGCACTGACTTAGAGGGATCAAGCGGTGTTATTGCATACAAGAGCAGGGACATGAAGCAAGAAAGCGCAGGTACCGGCGTGAACGATACGATGAGAAAATTTGGTTATCCTGACAGTACCGTCAAGGAATTCCAAAACTGGATCATTTTGTTGCGTCCTCACCAACTCACGCTCGGATCAATGGTTCTGGTGTGTAAGGAGCCAGCGACCGCCTTCTCCGCCGTGAGCACAGAAGCCTTTACAGAACTCCAGCAAGTCACCAAACAGGTGGAACGAGGACTACAGGGTGCATTTACGTATGATAAGATTAACTATCTGATGCTCATGATGGTGGATCCACATGTGCATTTTCATGTTATCCCTCGTTACAGCCATGAGCGCACGTTCGAGGGGCAGAAATTTTATGACTATGCCTGGCCTGGTCCGCCGGACTTCTCACGGGGCAATCAGACGAAAGAAGAGACTAATCAAACCATTTTGGCCTATCTGAAGTCCTTCTATTAGCTCCGGCTCTGCCCGGTTGTGAGGTATTTAGCAGAATTCTTCAGGGGTATCCATGTTACTTACGGGTAGACAGACTAGTCCCGTCACCCGTCCATACGTACCCCTCCTTAAGATGGTAATGGTGCCTTCTGATCACGAAAGCGCGCTCGATAGCCTGAAGTTTTGCTATGACAGCCCCCATGTTCATCCTGAATGCCAAGGAGCGGCTTGAGCAAGGAGCAAAGTCAATGTCTTGTTGTAAAAAAATCTCTACCGTGTATTTTTTACAACATACGACTGTTGTATTAGCCTGACCACTTTATCGAAAGTCACAACCACGCAGCATAATTTCAATATGTTATAGAATTTCATTTAAAGGTATGAATATTGCTGTATTGGCGCGGCTGTATTGGATTGTTTTTCACGAAAGTGTCCAATAGGCCTTGAAACTTAAGCTATTTTTAGAGGTATACGACCAAATTTCACCCTCATAACTAGGCCTGGAGGGTGGGCTCATTTCATATATGAGGAAGTCGGACGAAGGATGACACTGCAGCCAACCCCAACTGAAAATTCAATCCCACTTCGAACCGCGGATTTTGCCACGTTGGCCGAAGCTCTGGATTATGCAGCCCAGGGACAAACCGGGTTCAATTTCTATGGGGATCGAGGTGAGCTTTCCGCGGTCCAAAGTTATGCTGTGCTTCGCGAGCAGGCGCGCACTTTGGCGCGACGCCTTTTGAGCTTGAGGCTCGAACGAGGAGCGCGAGTGGCGATCGTGGCGGAGACGGACCCAGATTTCCAACGCTTTTTCTTTGCCTGTCAGTATGCCGGTCTGGTGCCAGTTCCTCTACCGGCGGCGCTTGTGATGTCCGGACGCAAAGGCTATGTCGCCAAACTCAGGGCGCTGTTGGAGAACTGCCAGGCATCCATCGCGATGGCGCCGACTGAGTTTGTGTCATTTCTAGTCGAGGCAGCCGAGGGATTGAGCATGAGCTTGATCGGCGGCGCGGATCTGTTTGATCGCCTTCCGGAGTCCCAGGAGACGTTGCATCCCTTGGAGCCCGCCGAGATCGCGTACCTTCAATACACCTCGGGGAGCACCCGCTTCCCGCGCGGGGTGATGATAACCCAAACAGCTGCGCTTGCGAACCTGGAGGGCATCACCAAACACGGCCTAAAGATCCGCCCGGGAGATCGCGCCGTGTCCTGGCTCCCGTTCTATCACGACATGGGACTTGTGGGGTTCGTGCTCGGACCGATGGTATCTCAAGTTTCTGTGGACTACTTGAAGACGCGGGCATTTGCCATGCGGCCACGTTTGTGGCTGTCCCTGATGACGCAAGTCAAGGCAACCATTTCCTTTGGGCCTTCTTTCGGATATGAGATGTGCGTGAGGCGTCTCAGGCAGGATGAGATCAGCAAGTTTGACCTCAGCGCCTGGCGAGCAGCCGGTGTAGGCGCTGAAACTATCCGGGCGGATGCTTTAGAGGAGTTTGCGGATGTGCTCGCACCGAGTGGGTTCAAACCCAGTGCATTTTTGGCCTGTTACGGAATGGCGGAATGTTGCCTTGCCGTCAGTTTTGCCCCCCTTGATGAGGGGATTACCATTGATCAAGTTGACCGGGCTCGTTTGTCCGAGCGAGGAGAGGCCTTGCCTGTCAAGGCACACAGTGAGACCCATCTTGGCAGCAAGATCACGAACCGATTTGTGGACTGCGGCGTCCCTCTCCCTGGCGTCCAAGTGGAGGTGCGGGATGAGCGAGGGCATGTTTTGCCAAGCCGCCACGCCGGAGTGATCTTTCTTCGTGGACTCAACGTCATGTCCGGATACTTCGGCGATCCTGAAAAAACTCGGGAAGTCTTGTCATCGGATGGGTGGCTTGACACCGGAGATATTGGCTACATCGTAGATGGCAGCATCGTGATCATTGGTCGGAAGAAAGACGTCATTATCATGAACGGCCGCAACATCTGGCCCCAGGATTTGGAACACCTCCTTGAAGAATTGCCCGATATCAGGTCGGGCGATGCATGCGCGTTCTCGATTCAAGGTCCTGACCAATCGGAAATGGCCGTGATGGTGGTTCAGTGCCGCGAACTCAATACTGCAAAACATGCTGATTTCATTCATCGGTTACAGGGGATGATTCGCGAGCACTTCGCGCTCGACTGTTTCGTTGAACTCGTGCCCCCCCATACCCTTCCACGCACGTCCTCCGGTAAGCTTTCCCGTTCCAAGACACGGGAAGAATTTCTGAGCCGGAATGACGTGGCTCAACTCTTCTCCAGCCGAAACAGGCCCGGGAACACCCGCCCACCGCAGCCAAGCCAGCAAGCGGTTTCATGCGCGGCGTCATTGCGTTGACGGGGGCGACCGGATTCATCGGTAGCGTCATAGCTCAAAAGCTGCTACAAGAGGGATGGTGTGTGCGTGGGCTCATCCGCTCGCCCTCATCTTCAGCACGTCTCGCGGCTACCACGGTCCAGTGGGTTCAGGGCACATTCGAAGACCTCGATAGCCTCGAAAGACTGGTTGGAGATGCGGATGTTGTGGTCCATTGCGCGGGGGCCGTGCGGGGGATCAGTGAGGCCGACTTTTACCAGGCCAATGTAGAAGCGGTCGCACGGTTGGCCCACCTGGCAGCCGGCCGGAACCCCGCTCCAAGATTTCTCCTGATGTCCTCCTTAGCAGCTCGGGAGCCGGATCTGTCGCCCTACGCGGCCAGCAAGCGGATGGGGGAGATAGCCCTCTCCAAAGTGGCCGACCGGCTCATTTGGACCGCGCTTCGACCTCCGGCGGTCTATGGTCCCGGGGATCGTGAGATGCTTCCGTTGCTTCGCTTGATGCTGCGCGGGATTGCCCCCGTTGTTGGTGGAAAAAGTGCTCGATTCTCGATGCTCTACGTGGACGACCTGGCCGACGCCGTAGTGAAATGGCTCGTCAGCGACAGCCGGGAGAACCGCATGTTCGAGCTGGACGACGGACACCCCGGTGGGTATAGCTGGTGTGAGGTTGTGGAGACAGTCGAGCGACTCCGGGGAAAAGGCGTGGTTCGTGTCCGAGTGCCGGGACCGGTTTTGAATTTAGCTGCAAGACTCAACACGATGGCCGCATCTATAATAGGGTACAGACCCATGCTCACCCTGGGGAAAGCGCGTGAGCTTAGACATCCGGACTGGGTGTGTGATAACTCTATGTTTTCCCGTGTCACCAATTGGGCGCCGACCGTGCGTTTAGAAGAAGGCCTGCGGTACACTCTTGGCCTCAGTGCTTCTCCCGCAATAGGCACTCGCGCATAAGACGTTCACTTTGAGGTTTTTGGCACAATGACGCGCTACGAGGAGATCCTTCCTCAACTCTATGAGATTTTAAGGTCGTATGCAAAGGATGGGCAGAGCCTTTCCGAGGACACGGAGCTCCTGTCCGACCTCGGACTCGATTCGATGAAGGTCATGCAACTCCTGCTCGAGACGGAGGAGCGGTTCGACATTTCCATTCCACTCAACATCATCCCGAACGTCCGGACCGCCGGAGATTTTGCCCGACAGATTGAGCAGCTCACGGAGCAACGATAATGGCCCTTTTAGAGAAATTCCGACAACTCGCTGAAGCTCACGAGGCGCTTGTGCGGACGAGCACGGACCCGTTCCGGGTGACGATCGAGCGGATCCTTTCGCCGACTGAAGCGATCGTGAACGGCAGGCAGATGATTCTGGCCGGTACGAACAACTACCTCGGCCTCACTTTTGATCCCGAATGTCTGGATGCAGCAGCTCGAGCCGTGTACGAGCAGGGAACGGGAACCACCGGATCCAGAATGGCCAATGGCAGCTTCAATAGCCACGCCGCTCTTGAGCGCGAGTTGGCGGACTTTTATGGACGTCGGTGGTGCGTCCTGTTCTCAACTGGTTACCTTGCCAATCTGGGTGTCATCTCAGCCCTCACTGGCCAGGGAGACGTGATCCTCATCGATGCCGATTGCCATGCGAGCATTTATGATGGCTGTCGGATGAGTGGGGCCGAGGTGATTCGGTTTCATCACAACGACCCGGGTGATCTCAACAAGCGGCTGCGGCGCTTAGGGGAGCGTCGCACGAATACCCTCATTATTCTTGAAGGCATCTATAGCATGTTAGGAGACCAGGCGCCGCTGTCGGAATTCGTGGCCTTGAAGAAGGAATATGGCGCCTATCTCCTCCTGGATGAGGCCCATTCACTAGGGGTTCTGGGTGAGCAGGGGCGTGGGCTGTCTGAATCGGCCCATGTGGATAGCGGTATCGACTTCATCGTCGGAACCTTCAGCAAGAGTTTGGGGGCGACCGGCGGCTTTTGCGTCTCGGATCATGACGAGATGGAGCTGACCCGGTACGTCAGCCGCCCCTATATTTTCACGGCCTCCCTCTGTCCGTCGGTCATTGCCTCGACAAGAGCTGCCCTGCGAATCCTCCAGACCCGACCTGAGCTGCGCACGAGACTGTGGAACAATGCTCGCCGCTTGTATGATCGTCTCAAAGAACTGGGGTTCAAGCTCGGACCGACCCTGAGTCCGATTATTGCCGCGTTGTTCGAACGGCGAGAGGTGGCGATAGCATTTTGGAACGGCCTGCTCGAGCAAGGCGTCTATGTAAACATGATCCTGCCTCCGGCTGCCCCCGAAGGGGGGAGCCTGCTTCGCTGCAGCATCAGCGCAGCTCATACGGAGGAACAGATCGATCGAATCGTCGAGGCATTTGCGGCCGTTCGAGCGGTGACGGAATCGCCGCGCCAGACGTAAGATCCTTGCGGTGGATCACAGATCCAACATATACTAATGGAGATACAAACCACGCTGGTGACATAAATGCAACGCAGCCTGGCTCTTGGCTCTACCAACCCGAAGGTGTGGGTGGTTACCGAGGATCGACCTGGCAACAACACACAATCGATCGGTCTTGCGGAGGCACTTGTATGGCCCTTCGAGGTCAAACGTTTACAATTTAACGTTCTTGCTCGTTTGCCCAACCGTGTGCTCGGTGCAAGTTGGCTGGGTGTTCGGGCTGCCAGTCGCACCGCGCTCGGCCCCCCGTGGCCTGATATTGTCATCGCGACAGGACGACGCCTTGCTCCTGTCGCAAGGTGGATTCGTGGACAGAGCCAAGGCCGAACGAGGTTGATCCATCTTGGCCGAAAAGGTGGCCATGTGCCCGAGCGGTTTGACTTGGTTGTCGCCTGCGCCCACTTTGGCTTGCCTGACCATCCTAACCGACTGGAGATCACAATTCCTGTCAACCCTATTACGCGGGAACGGCTCGCCCAGGCCGCAGAGCGGTGGCCAGATCTATTTGGAAACGCGCCACGCCCCCATATTGCATTGCTCGTCGGAGGAAGCTCACCTGCCTGCCAATTGGATGTTGACGTCGCACGGCGTCTGGGCGAGGAAGTGCGGGACGTTGCGAAGCAAGCCGGAGGGATTGTCCATGCCCTGACAAGTCGGCGCACCGGGCTGCGCGCTACGGAGGCTCTCACGGCGGGCCTTGGCAAATCAAATCTCGTGCACCCATGGCAGCCAGACAAACAGGATAATCCCTACCTCGGCTACCTGGCGACCGCCGATGTTTTAGTCGTGACCGGGGAAAGCGAGTCTATGCTCGCTGAAGCCGCCGCATCGGACAAGCCGGTATACATCTATGCCTTGCCGGATAGACCGAGAACCTTCTCGGGTTGGCTCAGGGAATGGGTGGTCGCCCGGGCCAGGGAGCGGTCCGATGAAAATCGGACGCGAGGATGGCCAGCGCGAAGCTTGCGAACTCTGTGCGCCACAATCGTCTCTCATGGTCTGATCTTGCCTCCCCGTGACCTTCAGGCTTTGCATCAGATGCTCTACCGGATGGGGGTCGCCAGACCGCTTGGTGCCGAACTGGTCACCGCACCGCGACCTCCTCTCAACGAGACGGAGCGCGTGGTCCGTCGAGTCCAAGTACTTATGGGCCTGGCTCAGGAGGAGCTTCAACATTGACTTATCTCAATATCGAGCGGCTCAACCAAATTGATCCGAAGATGTTCCAGGCGCAGAAGCCGTACCCGTGGATCAATCCTGAGGGTCTTCTGACCGACGAAGGGTACCAGCGTTTGCAGGAGACGCTCCCCGATGTCTCTCTTTTCGAACGCCGATTTGACGCCCAACGCAAGTATGGTCAGAAGAGTCATGACCGCTATACGCTTGAATGGCGTACGAATCCTCCTGTTGCCCCTCCGTGGAAAGAGTTTGTTGCCGAGCTGGAAGGACGGACCTATCGGGCTTTCGTAGAGAGTCTCCTCGAGACCTCCGCCTTCTCGTTCAATTTTCACTTGCATTACACCCCGAATGGCTGTTCGGTGTCCCCCCACTGCGATGCCAAGCGCAAGTTGGGGTCTCATATCTTCTACTTCAGTACGGAGAAAGACTGGGATGTATCCTGGGGAGGAGAAACGGTCATTCTGGATGACCATGGACGCTTTAATTCGGACTCGGCACCGAACTTTGAGGACTTCGAAGACGCGATAGACTCTCGTGCGCTTGGAAACCGCAGCCTGCTGTTTACGCGGAAGAAGAATTCGTGGCACGGTGTTCGAGAGATCCGCTGCCCGGATGGGGCTCTTCGGAAGGTATTCATCGTGGAGTTCATTCATCGAAGCCTCGCATCGCGAGCCCGCTATTTTCTGCTCGGACGACATGCCGCAGGATATTGAGTCGATGGAGTTGGTGGTTCCCACCCCGATTTCGGACTTGCAACGGACGACCGTTGGTCCTCAGGAAAAACTCCATCTGGCGTTATTTATCTCAGGCCTCTCCGTGGGAGGTGTGGAGCGGACGATGCTCGCACTCGCCCATGGCCTGGCCGAGCGAGGCCATCGAGTCGATCTGCTGGTCCTGAAGGCAAGCGGCTTCTTTGAACAAGCCGTGTCACCCCTAGTCAATCTGGTCAATCTCGAATGCTGGTGGCTGCGATTGCCTCTGATCGGTTGGTGGAAACGGACAAGGGCCCTCGCCAGTCCCCCGGCCCTGGCCCGTTATCTCCGGCACCGACGTCCCGATGTCGTAGTTGCGGCTTCGCATTACGTGAACCTCGCGGCGATCTGGGGCTGCCGGCTTGCAGGAACCGGGACTCCTTTGGTGATTAGGCAGTGCACGCATCTCTCCCGCGCAATCGTCAACACAAACTTCCTGACCGGGCGGCGTCCCCTCCTGGGATGGATGGTCCGGCGGTATTTCCGGGATGCCGGCGCGATTCTGGCGGTTTCGGACGGCGTGGCCGACGATCTCGCAGCGGTCGCCGCGTTGCCGCGATGCACGATTCGCACGATCTACAACCCAGTCGTCACCTCCGACCTGTTGAAGCAGGCGTCAGCACCTATTGACCATCCCTGGTTCTCGCCCGGAGCTCCGCCCGTGATCCTAGGCGTGGGCCGCCTGGCGGCCCAGAAAGACTTTGTGACGCTGGTCCGGGCCTTTGCCCGAGTCCACGCCCTTCGGCCCATCCGGTTGATGATCCTCGGCGAGGGGAAAAAGCGACGAGAACTGGAGGAGCTCGCGGATTCGCTCGGCGTCCGCCAGGATCTTGCATTGCCGGGATTCGAGGAGAACCCTTTTGGCTATATGTCGCGCGCTGCGGTCTTTGCCCTTTCCTCTGCCTACGAAGGGCTTCCAGGTGTTCTCATACAGGCCATGGCCTGTGGCTGTCCGGTTGTCAGCACGGATTGCCCCAGTGGCCCGAGGGAAATTTTGGAGCATGGCAGCTATGGTCCTCTTGTCCCGGTCGGTAACGACACCGCGATGGCCGAAGCGATTCAAACTGTGTTGGACGCCCCGCCGAGCCGGGAACGATTGAGGGGGCGCGCGGCGATGTTTTCCATGGACCGCGCCATGGAGCAGTACCTTGAAGTCTTGTTCGAGTTGTCCAGGAAAAACCACGCTCCCATATCAACAGCTGAGGCCAGTACCTAAGCCCCACTTACTTGAGAGGCTACGGGAACATCTCTTTCGTACGGTGTGTATTCATGCAGCATGAGACGGAGTCGATAGTATCCGAGCTGGTTGTTGGTTCACAGCGTTCGACGACTGACACAGGTGAGAAGCTCCACATCGCGCTGTTGATTTACGATCTATTTGTCGGCGGTGTGCAACGGTCCATACTCACGCTCGCCGAGGGGTTGGCCGAACGGGGACACCGGGTGGACCTTGTCGTGATGAGACCCAAGGTGTTCTTTGATCTTACTGCCTCGCCTCTGCTGCGAGTGGTAAGCCTTGAGCGCTGGTGGACGCGACTGCCTCCGATCGGATGGTGGAATCGGACGCGAGCGATCGCCAGTCCTCCGGCCATTGCTGACTATCTCCGAACCGTGCGCCCCGATGTCTTATTATCCGCTTCGCACTACGTCAATCTTGCTGCGATCCTTGGTAGGCAGCTCGCCGGAACAGACACGCCCCTGGTGATTAGCCAACGCATTCACCTCTCTCAGGCGATTGCCAATACACATTTTCCTCCCGGATGGCGGCCTTTCCTGAAATGGATGGTGCGGCGCTACTACCCGAAAGCGGATGCGATCCTGGCCGTCTCAGCCGGCGTCGCAGATGATCTCGCAGCCGTTGCGTCACTGCCGAGGCAAGTCATCCGGGTGACATACAACCCGGTAGTCACCCCCGCCATGCTGGGACAGGCGTCCGCTCCGCTAGCACATCCTTGGTTTCTCCCCGGTGAACCTCCCGTAATTCTCGGCGTTGGTCGCCTCATGGCGCAGAAGGACTTTGCGACGCTGATTCGGGCCTTTGCCCGAGTCCTCGCCCATCGACCCGTCCGATTGATGATCCTTGTAGAGGGAAATAAGCGACGAGAACTGGAGGAACTGGCGGACACCCTCGGTGTCCGTCATTCTCTCGCCTTGCCGGGATACGCAGAGAACCCCTTTGCCTATATGGCGCGCGCGGCCCTGTTCGTCCTGTCGTCAACGTTCGAAGGCCTGCCGGGTGTCCTTATCCAAGCCATGGCCTGCGGCTGCCCCGTCGTCAGCACCGATTGTCCCAGTGGCCCCCGCGAGATTTTAGAGCGTGGCGCCTATGGTCCGCTAGTGCCGGTCGGAGATGATAAGGCTCTTGCGCAGGCGATCCAGGCCGTGTTGGACAAGCCTGCCAGTCGAGAACGTTTGACGACGTGCGCCTCGGAGTATGGCGTCGATCGTGCGGTGGAGCAGCATCTTCAAGTCTTGTACGAGGCCTACCGGGGGAAATTCGCAAATGAGTTGCCTGCACATGCGAGATCCTAGGCAGCACGACCGCGGCGGAATGGAATGAAATGCGTTTCTTGATAACCATCGCGAAGATGTATCCAGGGCGCACTGTCCTGAGCATCTTCTGCCTGCTTTTTTCCAGCATCGCCGAGGGAGTCGGCTTGCTCTTACTCCTTCCGGTTATCGGCGCAGTGACGGGTGAGACAGGGCAAGGGAGCGGTATCAACCTCTTCGGCGTTGGGGATTTTCTGACTCACTCCCTGTCGTATGTGGGTTTGAACCCAACCGTGGGACCGTTACTGATCATCGTCGTCCTCTGTATCGCATTCAAGTCCATTTTTTTGCTGGCAGCCAGAGCGCAGGTGGGATATACCGTCGCCCACGTCGCCACCGACCTTCGACTTACCCTCCTCCGGAGCCTACTGGCTGCCAAGTGGGAGTTCTATGTTCGACAACCGGTCGGGGGCCTGGCCAACGCGGTGGGGACAGAAGCCATTCGGGCTTCACTCGGCTATCAGGAAGGGGCCAAGGCTGTCTCCTATCTCGTTCAAGCTGGAGTCTACGCCGGTGTGGCCTTTCTCGTTGACTGGAAGGCCACGTTGGGAATTCTGGCGGTGGGCGCCATCGTGATCTATGCGCTCAATCATATTGTGCGTATCACCCATAAGGCCGGGCAACGCCAGACGCAGCTGTTGAACTCTCTCTTGGCCCGCGTAACCGACAGCCTGCAATCCGTCAAACCGCTGAAAGCAATGGCGCGTGAGGACCTGGTTGGCCCTCTTCTCGGCTCGGATACCAGGCGGTTGAGCAAGGCTCTCAGGCGAGAGGTCATCAGTACTGAGGCCCTGAGTGCGATTCAGGATCTGGCGTTTGCAATTGTCATCGCGGGCGGATTGTACGTGGCCCTGGATGCATTGAAACTCCCGTTTAACGCCGTGATGGTCATGGTGCTTGTCATCGTCAAGTTGTTGACGTCTCTGTCGAAAATGCAGCGAGACTACCAGAGGATGCGGTCCCTTGATAGTGCCTTCTGGTCGCTACAGGCTACCATTGAGAGAGCCACGCGCGACCGCGAAGCGGTGCCTGGAGGTCTGACTCCCCTGCTCGAGAAATCCCTTAGGCTGGACAAAGTTAGCTTCAGTTATGAAACGACCAAGGTCCTTCGGGATGTGTCCTTGAGCATTCCCGCCGGTTCATTCACCGCTATCGTGGGATCTTCAGGAGCGGGAAAAACAACCATCGCAGATTTGTTCACGGGGCTCATACGTCCGCAGCAAGGGCATGTCTGGATCGATGACCTGTTATTGGAGCAGGTTGACCTCAGGCAATGGCGCCGGATGATCGGGTATGTGCCGCAAGAAACCTTTTTACTCCATGACACAGTGCTCCAGAACGTGACGCTCGGTGATGCGAACTTAACGGAGGCTGACGCCGAAGAAGCACTGATCGCCGCCGGTGCCTGGGACTTCGTGAAGGCCTTACCAACGGGGATGCACAGTTCGGTCGGGGAGCGCGGAGCCGCATTGTCAGGGGGCCAACGCCAGCGCATTGCCATCGCCAGGGCCTTGGCTCATCGGCCCAAGCTGCTGATCCTGGACGAGATCACCAGCGCCCTCGATCCCGACAGTGAGGCTGCGATTTGCCGCACGCTCCAAGGGCTTCGAGGCCAGCTCACGATTCTGGCCATCTCCCACCAACCGGCCATCGTTCAAGCTGCCGAAAGCGTGTACCGGCTCGAACGTGGGCACGTTTCCTTGTCTTCAAACAGCAAAGAGTCGGCACTCGTTTTTGATGAGCCGCAGAGCCTGCCCAAAGTGGCAGGATCGTAGGGAAAGCTCTGGCCAGAAACAGCAATTTCGTCCCTCGACCAAGTTCAGGACCCTGAGCAAGTCGAAGGGCGGCAAACCCTTATGAACCATGCGGGCTAAGGAAATGGGCGCTAGTTGAAATGTGTGGGATCGCCGGTTTTCTGGAAACAACGCCGACTCGAGAAGAACGCGGCCTTCGGGAACTGGTCGGCCGGATGACCGAAACCCTTCACCATCGAGGCCCCGACGGCTCAGGCCTATGGGTGGACCAGCGGGCCGGCATCGCACTAGGGCACCGCCGGCTCTCCATCATCGACCTGACGCCAGCCGGTGCCCAACCTATGGCCTCTGCCTGCGGACGCTTCGTGATCACCTACAACGGGGAAGTCTATAATTTCCTCGAGCTTCGTCAAGATCTCGAGTCCCGTGGTTATCGATTTCGCGGACACTCCGATACCGAAGTGCTTCTAGAGGCAATCGTCGAATGGGGCATCGAGTCCGCACTGCAACGCCTGAATGGCATGTACGCGTTCGCTCTGTGGGACAGGGAATCCAGGACCCTGACCCTGGCGCGAGATCGTGCAGGAAAGAAACCGCTTTACTACGGCTGGTGCGGCAGGACGTTCCTCTTCGGATCGGAGTTGAAGGCATTACGGGCCCATCCTGATTTTCAAGGGGACCTCGATAGCGACGCATTAGGATTGTTCATCCAGTATTCGTGGATCCCGGCGCCTTTCTCCATTTTCAGACAGATCAGAAAACTGGAAGCGGGGAGCTTCTTGACTATTGCCCCATCCGGGCCCGGCGCGAGTGCGTCACCCGGCCTGTACTGGTCCGCTCGCAACGTCATCGAACGCGCTGCGCGGGAGCCCTTCACCGGCTCGTTCGAGGAGGCCACCGAGGCGCTCCACTCCCTCCTGACCCAGGCCGTGCGCCGACGCATGATCGCCGACGTGGACCTGGGGGCGATGCTCTCGGGGGGAGTTGACTCGAGCACCGTTGTTGCCCTGATGCAATCCACGAGCAGGGCCAGGGTGAAAACATTTTCGATTGGATTCCAAGAGCCAAAGTTCAACGAGGCGGAACATGCAAAGGCGATTGCGTGCCACCTTGGAACCGAGCATACGGAGCTGTACGTGACCCCGAAGGACAGCCTAGATGTTATCCCCGATCTTCCGACCATCTATGACGAGCCGTTTGCGGACGCCTCCCAGATCCCGACCTATCTGATCTCCAAGCTGGCGCGCCGAATGGTGACCGTAGCGTTGTCGGGTGACGGGGGCGATGAACTCTTTGCTGGCTACAAGCGGTACCGGAGCTGCCTCCGTGACGGAAAAGTCTTGAGATGGATCCCAGGCCTTGTCAAGCAGAGCGTGGCAGGCTTGATCGAAGCAGCGGATCGCGCGGGCTGGGCCGTCTTCACACTTCTTAATGGCACCGAGCCGGCCCAAGGGCTTGAGCTCCGATCACCGGGGACGAACCTCAAACGGATCGCCCTTCGGATGGGGGCATCAGGTCCAGTGGATTTGTTGGCACGACATCATGTACGGTGCCGCGACGCAACGGAGTTCGTGCCGACCGCGAACCCTGTCGCCACGGTGCTTACAGACCAGAGCCGGTGGCCCATATTGTCGGACCCCGTGCTTGGCATGATGTATTTGAATTTTGCTGATTATCTTCCCGAAGATGTTCTAGCCAAGGTGGATCGAGCCAGTATGGCCGTCGGACTGGAAGTCCGCTGTCCCCTATTGGACAGGGACCTCATCGATTTCGCCTGGTCGTTGCCGGCGGGCATGCGATTCGGCCCGGATGGAGGGAAACAGATCTTGCGCAGTCTGTTATCGCGGTATGTTCCCCGAGAACTGACCGAACGACCAAAGATGGGCTTTGGGGTGCCAGTCGGTGACTGGATGCGGGGCCCCTTGCGGGAGTGGGCCGAGGAACTCCTCGACGAAAATCTTCTAGCGAAGCACGGCCTGTTACGCCACGACCGGGTGCGCCTCATGTGGCTCCAGCATATGGCCGGATACAGGGATCACGGCAGCCTCCTCTGGAACCTGCTCATGTTTCAATCCTGGTTTCGCACCCATGGCTGTTGAGAGGACACCTCAGCATACCTGTATCGGCACGGCGACATCGAAAAACCGTCGCAGGAACAGGTTCCGCCTCATGACCATGGGCTCGACAACGTCCTAGGGACGAAAGGACACATTTCATGTGTGGAATCTGTGGCTTCGTATCTCGCGGACGCCTCCTTGGCGAAAGTGAACTCCGTGCGATCGTGACACGCATGACAAGAACGCTCCACCACCGTGGACCGGATGGGTCCGGTGTGTGGACCGACATGAGGACTGGTCTGGCGCTCGGGCATGCGCGGCTGTCCATCCTGGACCTCTCCGATGCCGGAGCACAACCGATGGTGTCGGAATGCGGTCGATATGTGATCACGTACAACGGCGAAGTCTATAATTTTCCTGAGCTTCGCCAAGACCTCGAGTCGCATGGCCACAAATTTCGCGGCCACAGTGATACAGAAGTCATGCTGGCCGCGCTCGCAGAATGGGGGATCGAGTCTGCGCTGCAGCGTATGAACGGGATGTTTGCATTCGGTCTGTGGGACAAAGAAACCCGGTGCCTCACGTTGGCGCGTGACCGTGCAGGGAAGAAACCGCTCTACTATGGCTGGTGCGGGGACGTATTCCTGTTCGGGTCGGAACTCAAAGCGCTCCGTGTCCACCAGAATTTCGACCATGAAATCGATCGTGACGCACTGGGATTGCTTATCAAGTACGCTCGGATTCCTGCGCCCTATTGTATATACAAGAAGATCCGCAAACTCCCCGCAGGGTCTTACCTCACCTTCACCACTCACGGGTCTTCGATAATCTCGGCACCGATCGCGTACTGGTCTGCGCAACAGGTCGCCGAGCGTGGTGAACGCGAGCCTTTTTCGGGAACCAGCGAAGAGGCAACTGAGGCGCTCGATTCCCTTCTCAAGGGAGCCGTCAGCCGCCGTATGGTCTCCGACGTGGACCTGGGGGCGTTGCTCTCGGGGGGCGTGGACTCGAGCACCATTGTCTCGCTAATGCAATCCACGAGCACAACCAGGGTGAAAACGTTTTCGATCGGCTTCCATGAGCCAAAGTACAATGAGGCGGACCATGCAAAGGCAATTGCGCGCCATCTTGGAACCGACCATACGGAACTGTACGTGACCCCGAAGGACAGCCTTGACGTCATCCCCGAGCTGCCGACCATCTATGACGAACCGTTTGCGG
>Ga0247792_1000074_pt1 | contig 20492 bp, 20 predicted proteins | sample UWRJS106311C6_FD_179920 | JGI IMG/M metagenome (GOLD analysis project Ga0247792, IMG submission 179920) | Soil microbial communities from Arlington Agricultural Research Station in Wisconsin, United States - UWRJ-S106-311C-6 | ecosystem: Environmental > Terrestrial > Soil > Agricultural land... | reverse complement strand
GACCTGCGATCGACTACCTGGGAGGACGGCGAGGGCAAGAAATTCCGTTTCAATTCAGAAAATCTGTTTAACGAGAGACGCACCGATATCGTTGATGGGCACGCCGATCGAAATGAGAAGGCCGTAGCAGTCAGCTTGAGTAAACCGAAAGAAAGAAATTTCACGGTGCCGAATACGGCAGTCTTTCCGACCGAGCATATGCGACGCATTATTGCCGCAGCGCGCGAAGGTAAGTCGGTCCTCGAGTTTCCCGTCTACGACGGCTCCGAAAGCGGCGAGAAGCTCTACAACACGCTGACCATTATTGGTCACCTGATCGAGTCGGGCAACAAAGCGCCTGACGACGCCAGTGCAAAGGTTCCGGCGCTTGCAAAGCTCGCGCGCTGGCCGGTGACCATCAGCTACTTCGATAAGTCGGAAAGGAAATCCGAGCAAAGCGGGGAGGAAACCCCTGTCTATTCGATTTCATTCGAGCTCTACGAGAACGGGATTTCGCGATCTCTCATCCTCGACTACACCGACTTCACCATTAGCGGCGAGATGACATCGCTCGAAATGAAAAATTCAAAACCCTGTCCGTGATCGCACGACTAGTTGTCGTCGAGCGCCAAGCCCTTCACCACTGCGTTGCGTCCGAATTTCGAACGCAGCCTGTCGACCGCGTGTTCAGCCTCGGCGGCGCGCCGGTCGATCAGATCGGCGAGATCGTCACCGATGGCGTCTTCCAGGTTGCTGACGCCGATGCCGATAAGGCGGAAACGGGTGGCACCTACCTCGTGCTTGAGCAGATCGCGGCCGGCAGCAAATATCCGTGATGCAAGTTGCGTCGGCGCGCCGAGAGCGCGCGCTCGCGTGCGAATCTTGAAATCGGCGCCTTTGAGCTTGAGCGTCACCGTCGATCCAGCAAGCGCATTTGCCTTCAGGCGGGTCGACACGCGCTCCGTAAGGTCCCACAGATATTGCTCTAGGGGACGAAATTCGCCGATGTCGTGGTTGAACGTCGTCTCGGCAGATATACTTTTGGTGTCGCGTTCCGGATTAACCGAGCGCGTATCGATGCCGCGCGCAAGTCGCCAGAGTCGCAGACCCTCTTCGCCATAGCGGCGCATGAGATCGTGTTCGTCGGCGCGCTGCAGGTCTGCGATGGTACGGAAACCGTCGGCTGCAAGTTTTGCCGCGCTGACCACACCAACACCGTAGATAAAACCGACTGATTTGCTGGCCAGAAACGAAACCGCTTCTGTTGCACCAAGCACCGCAAAGCCGCGCGGCTTGTCGAGATCTGAGGCAATCTTGGCGAGAAACTTGTTGGCGGACAGTCCGATCGAGACCGTGATTCCGAGTTCGCGCTCGACCTGCGTCGCGAAACCCGCCAGGGCTTTGGCGGCACTTTTGCCATGCAGTCGCTCGGTGCCACTCAGGTCGAGAAAAGCTTCGTCGATCGACAGCGGTTCAACGAGCGGCGTCAGGGCGAACATCGCGCTGCGAACTTCGCGTCCAACCCGAACATATTTCGCCATGTTCGGCTTAATGACGATGGCTTCGGGGCATCGTTGTTTGGCTTCGAACATCGGCATTGCCGAACGAATGCCGTAAGTGCGGGCCACGTAGCACGCCGCAGCGACGACACCGCGGGTGCCGCCGCCGACTACGACAGCTTTGTCGGCAATGTCGGGATTGTCGCGCTTCTCGATGGTCGCGTAGAACGCATCGCAGTCGATGTGCGCGATCGTCAGGCTGTGAAGCTCTGGATGGCGCGCCAGTCGCGGTGAACGGCATGCCGCGCATCGGGTCGCATTGTCCGGCGCATCGCTGAGGCAATCGCGGCAGAAGCTCATGGCACGTCCCGTTCCCAAGGATTGCCCGCGAGCATTGCGCGGCCGCGCTCGACGTCGGCGGGATCAAGGCCCGCCTCAGATGCAAAATCTGCGATCAGTCTTTCGTCGGATGCGACATAGTCAAGGACGCCGCCGAGGAATCCCGGCTCACGCGCGGCGGCGCGAATCTCGGACGGCCCGATGCCGGTGACCGCGAGGAACCGGCCAAGCCGCTCACCGTCGCCGGCGATAAATGTAAGGGCCTGAATCGCAAGCGCTTCAGCCTCTTTGCGTGCGAATCGGGCACCCTGTTTCACCGGCCAATTTGCCTTTCCGTAAGAAATCGGCACTAGCTTGCCAATGATGCCCGACTATGGCGGGGCGCAAAAGGACGGAAAAAGAATGCCGAAGACCGTCCTGATTGTGGAAGACAACGAGCTCAACATGAAGCTCTTTCACGATCTCCTAGATGCCCACGGTTACCAGACGGTAGGAACGCGCAACGGCATTGAGGCGCTGGATCTCGCCCGCAAGCACAAGCCCGACCTGATCTTGATGGACATACAGTTGCCGGAGGTATCCGGGCTGGAGGTCACCAAGTGGCTCAAGGATGATCCCGAACTCAAAGCAATTCCCGTCGTAGCCGTGACGGCGTTTGCCATGAAGGGCGACGAAGAGCGCATCCGCGAAGGCGGGTGCGAGGCCTATTTGTCAAAGCCGATCTCAGTCGGGAAATTCATCGAGACCATTCGTCATTTTCTGGGCGCCGCCTGACGAAGGCTTTCATCCCACCGACCGCGACGCGAGTTATCCACAGTCTTCGACGAGCGCGTATTCGTGGAATCCCAGCGCCTTACCGGCTTGGTTGGTAGGCGCGTGAGGCTGGTCTACCCTTTGCGACGCGGCGCGTGAGTCTGGGATTGCAAGCAAGCTTCGACACCCTGCGGAGTGCTCAGGTCCGCCGCATCTCCTGGGTCCGTGGGGTTCGGCCGGCTCGGGAGCGGTGCGAGTGGCCTCCTCAAGCCGCCGCTTCCGGCCGGCCACCACTGCGCGAAAATTTCATGACGCTCAGGGGCGGACGATCGTCCAGCCCTTTTCTCCGAGCTCAATCAGGGTGACGACGCCCGCCTTGACGCGCTCGGCATTTTCGACGAGCGGCGGCTCCTTGCCTTCGTTGCGCGTCATCGCCTCGAGCGTGTTCTCGCATGCCATGAACGACACGTTCGGCATGCCTTGCTTGAAGGACTTCAACCGCGGCTTTACCGGTGAGGTGTCGTCACGCAACATGTGAAGACCGGCATTGAAGGCGACGATCTGAATATCGATTTCTTCGCCTTTGTCCGAATAGTACTTCGACACATTCGCGGCGACGTTGAGGACCGCATTCATTTTCGCCGGATCATTGTCGCTGATCTGCAGCGCGAGCTTGTGCTTTTCGGCAGCACCAGCGGGCAGGCAGGCGAGCGGGATCAGCAGCAGAGCCGCAAAAACCGTGCGAAGCATCGGACTGCTCCCGCGACTACTTGATCTTGGATTCAGAGTACTCGACGTGCTTCTTGGCGATCGGGTCGTACTTTTTCTTTTTCATCTTGTCGGTCTGCGTGCGCGAATTCTTGCGCGTTACGTAGTAGTGACCCGTGCCGGCGCTTGAAACGAGTTTGATCTTGAGACTGATGGCCTTAGCCATGGAATTTACCTTTTAACTTGAGCTGCGATGGCGGCGTTGGCGCGGAAACTAGCGCCGAAGCGCAAAAAGTCAAGAAAAGTGCCGCTTTTGCGGCATTTACAGCAGTTCCCGAATGAACTGTTGGTCGATCATATAATAGTAGGGGACCGGGAGGTCATGCCCCATGCCTGCCTCCACGCGGGCCAGCAATTCTTCGAGAATGATGCCGGTGATCGTCGGCATGTCGAGGTGGGTGGCCTCCTCGATCGGCACCCAGGCAAGCTCAACCAGCTCGGAGTCCGGGCCGACCACGCCCTCGATCGTATGCGCAACGGCGGAGGCGTCTGCCGTCAAAAAACGCGTGTCGAAACGGCGAGGCCGCCGCGGCGGCGTCACCGCGCGCGCGATGAAATGGATTTGACCCAGGTCGGGGTGAACATTCGCCTTGGCAAATTCCGTCCAGATCTCACCCGGCACTTCCGGCGCACGGTCACGCTTGACGCCAAGCAGGAGACCGGTCTCCTCGGCCGTCTCGCGCACAGCGGCCAGCGCGAACGCACGCGCAAAATCGGCATTCGGCTCGACCACTCTCTCCAGAAGCTTTTTCTGAGCATCCGGATGCAACTCGCTAATCGCGGGCATCTTTCGATCGAGCGGCTCGATCCTACCGCCCGGAAAAACGAACTTTCCCGGCATGAATTTATGACCGGCATGCCGGCGACCCAGGAGGACCTTTGGCTTCGCACCGGACCGGTCGATCAGCATCAGTGTTGCTGCATCGCGCGGCTCGCTATCGGGAAATGACTGATCGCGCTCCGACTTCGTCATCCGCTCGGCCCAAAGTTTTCCGAGATCCTTTGTCATCGTGCCTTCCGATGCTTGCCCTGCGGGCGACGATAATGTCGCTCGTGTTTCGGCCGGAGGAGCGGCCGGCCAGACCGGCCTTCCGAAAGAAGTTCGAAGCGCAGCGCGCCGGCGACGGGCGCTGCTTCGACCAGTTTTACGGTCACGGGGTCGCCCAGCCTGTAGGTTTCGCCGGAACGCGAACCAACCATGGCGTGGCCTGTTTCGTCGTACCGGAAATATTCGTCACCGATGGTACGGGCTGGGACGAACCCATCGGCGCCGGTTTCGCGCAGTTTCACGAAAAGGCCCGCACGTGTGACGCCGGAGATGCGGCCTTCGAAGCTCGCGCCGATACGATCGGCGAGAAAATGTGCGATCAGCCGGTCGTTGGTCTCTCGTTCGGCCAGCATTGCGCGCCGCTCCGTGGCGGAAATCTGCGCGGCGACCTCCGCCAGAGCTTTCTGCTCCACTCCGTCGGGCAAACCGTCATGGCCGAGCTTGAGCGCGCGAATGAGGCCGCGATGGACGACCAGATCCGCGTAGCGGCGGATTGGCGACGTAAAGTGTGCGTAGCGGCGCAGATTCAGCCCGAAGTGCCCGTAGTTCTCGGCGGAATATTCGGCCTGGGCCTGTGTACGCAAAACTACTTCGTTGACGAGTTGCTCGGCATCGCGGCCTTTTACGCGCGCCAAAATTCGATTGAACGCTTCGGGCTTGAGTACGCCACCTTTGGCGAAGGGGATGTCAAGCGTGGCAAGGAATTCGCGCAACGCCTGCACTTTCTCCATCGCCGGCTCGTCGTGCACCCGGTAGATGAGCGGCACGCGAGTGCGCTCCAGGGTTTCGGCGGCGGCGACGTTCGCCAGGATCATGAATTCTTCGATCAGACGATGGGCTTCCAGCCGCTCTGGCGTTATCACGCGGTCGACTGTGCCGTCGGCTTTAAGGAGGATCTTGCGTTCCGGGAGGTCGAGGTCGAGTGGCTGTCGTTCGGCCCGCGCCCGTTTCATTACCTCGTAAGCGGCATAAAGGGGGCGGAGAACCGGTTCGACAAGGGGTTGCGTGTCCTCATCAATGCGGCCGCCGATTGCCAATTGTGCCTGCTGGTAGGACAGGCGTGCCGCCGAACGCATCATGATCCGGTGGAACGTGTGCGATCGTTTGCGGCCGTCGGCACCGATCACCATCCGCACAGCTATCGCCGCGCGGTCTTCATGCGGGCGTAACGAGCAGAGGTCATTCGAGATCCGCTCCGGCAGCATCGGCACGACACGGTCGGGAAAGTACACGGAATTGCCACGCGCGAGCGCTTCGCGGTCAAGGGCCGAGCCCGGCCGCACGTAGTAGGCGACGTCGGCAATAGCCACGTTGACGATAAACCCTCCACGATTGTTTGGCGCCGTGTCAGGCTCGGCCTGCACTGCATCGTCATGGTCCTTGGCATCAGGCGGGTCGATCGTGACGAGCGGTACGTGCCGCCAGTCCTCGCGGCCGACGAGCGTCGCTGGTGTGGCGGCGTCGGCCTCCTGCTGTGTGTCGCGCCGGAAAACGGACGGAATCGCGTGCGCGTGAATGGCAATGAGGCTGACGGCGCGCTCGCTCTTAAGCGATCCCAGTCGTTCGACTACGCGGCCGGTCGGCAGGCCGAGACGTGGCGCGCGGAAGGTCTCGACCGCGACCAGGTCTCCATCCTGGGCATCGGCAGAGGCGCCGGCAGGTATCGCCAGCGCCTTGCCGAGCATTTTCTTGTCGACCGGCTCCAGCCGGCCGCCGCCGTGCGCGATCTTTCGGAAGATTCCCAGCACGCGGTGCTTGGGACGATCGATAATCTTGATGACGTGGCCACGATGGCGAATCCCGTCGTCTTCTTCCGTCTCATCGACGCGGAGCAGTACGCGATCGCCGAGACCTGCAGCTTCGCCAGGTCGCGGTTTGCGTGGAACGGAGATACGGATCTTGGGGGCGGGTCCGTGTGCGTCCTCGTCCCATTCGTCGGGCGTTGCGATCAGATCGCCGTCGTTGTCGCGCGCTGTCACATCTGCGAGCACGGTCGAGGGCAGGGCACCCGGATGATGCAGTTTCTTCCGTCGTTTCTCGACGGAGCCCTCGTCGGCCATATCGCGCAGCAGGCGCTTAAGATCCGCGCGCAGCGCGTTTTTCAGTCCGAACGCACGTGCAATCTCGCGGGTGCCGACTTTTCCGGGTTGATTGCCGATGAAGGCGAGTATTTCGGCTTTGGAAGGGAGGGAAGGTGTTCGTTTGGATTTCTTATTCAAAATAGACAATCCTGCGCCAAAACGGCGCTGTTGAATCAAATGTAGTCAGGCAAGCCGGTATTCGCCAGCTATTCGGCAGCGGTGAATTTTGCGGCCTTCTTTGCCGGCTTCTTGCGCGGCTTTGCTGATTTTTCGGCCTTGTCTGCGGGTTCCGCCGTCTTTTTCTTGCGGCCTTTTGGGGCTTCCGATGGCTCGCCGGCCTTTTTGCGGCCGGCCGCCCGCCGCGGCTGAGAGCTGAGCTGGTCGGCGCGAGCGTCCAGCAGGACGACGGCCTCGGTGAGTGTGATTGTCTCCGGTGTTCTGTCACCGGTGATCGTGGCGTTGATGCCGTTGTGGCTCACATAGGGCCCATAGCGGCCATTCTTCACGACAACCGGGCCGCCTTGGTCGGGATGTTCGCCCAGGACCTTGCCAGGATCGGCGCCGAACCGGCGCCCCTTCTTGGGGTTGGCCTTTTTCTCGGCGATCAAGGTGACGGCGCGGTTGAGGCCGATTGTCAGAACATCGTCGCCGTCTTCGAGGTTAGCGTAGATCTTGCCGTGCTTCACGTATGAGCCGAAGCGCCCAATGCCTGCAACGATCGGCTCTCCGTCTTCCGGCGACAATCCGATTTCGCGCGGCAGCGACAGAAGGCCGAGCGCCTTCTCCAGATCGATATCATCCGGCGACACGCCTTTCGGAACACCGGCGCGCTTGGGTTTCTCCACCTCCGGTTTTTTCTCGCCCCTTTTCGGTTTCGGTGGCTTGATCTGCTCGCCAAGCTGCAGGTAGGGCCCGTAGCGGCCTCCGCGCAGGGTTACTTCCAACCCCGTAGCGGGATCTTCACCGAGGACCTTCTTGCCCTGGATCCCGTCGGCGCTCGGTGTGATTTGGCGCGTGAAATTGCAGTCCGGATAGTTCGAGCAACCGACGAAAGCCCCGAAGCGTCCGGTCTTCAGTGACAGTTGGCCGGTCTCGCATTGCGGGCATTGGCGGCGCGGTTTGCTGTCGGTGCGCTCGGGAAAAATATGTGGCTCAAGCAGATCGTTAAGCGCATCGAGTACGACGCGGTTGCGCACTTCCTTGATGTCATTGACGGCGCCGACGAAGTCCGCCCAGAACCCGGCGAGCACTGCACGCCAGTCGATATTGCCCGCCGAAATTTCGTCGAGCTTTTCCTCGAGGCTCGCGGTGAAATCGTATTCGACGTAGCGTGCGAAGAAGCTCTCGAGAAAGGCGACGACGACGCGGCCTTTGTCTTCAGGAATGAGACGTTTCTTGTCGATCCGCACATAGCCGCGATCCTGCAGGACCTGGAGGATGGAGGCATAGGTGGAGGGCCGGCCGATGCCGAGCTCTTCCATGCGCTTCACCAGGGCCGCTTCCGAGAATCGCGGCGGCGGCTCGGTGAAGTGCTGCGAAGATTCGATCGCCTGCTTGCTGAGCGTTTCGCCCTCCGACATCGCAGGCAGGCGCCGCGATTCGTCGTCATCCGGCGTTTCGTCCTGGCCTTCCTGATAAAGTGTGAGGAAGCCGTCGAATTTCACCACCTGGCCGGAGGCGCGAAGCTCGATGTTGCGTGAGCCCGCCTTCGCAACAATGTCGACGGTGGTGCGTTCGAGTTCCGCGGATTCCATCTGGCTTGCGACCGCGCGGTTCCAGATCAACTCGTAGAGCCGCGCCTGATCGCGATCGACATATTTTGCGACTTCCGCAGGCGTGCGGCTCGCGCTGGTCGGGCGCACCGCTTCGTGCGCCTCCTGCGCGTTCTTGGATTTGTTGTGATACTCGCGTGGCGAAGCAGGGACGTATTCCTTGCCATAGTTGCGACCAAGCATCGCGCGGATGTCCGCAATGGCTTCCGGCGCCATGTCGATGCCATCGGTACGCATATACGTAATCAAGCCGGTCGCTTCGCCGTCGATCTCCACGCCTTCGTAGAGGCGCTGGGCAAGACGCATGGCGACTGCCGGAGCAAAGCCGAGCTTTCGGCTGGCCTCCTGCTGCATAGTCGAGGTGGTGAAGGGCGGCGGCGGATTGCGCCGTGCGGGCTTTGCCTCCACCGACGTCACCTTGAAGGTGGCGTTCTCGAGGTCCCGGGTGAATGCTTCGGCCTCGGCGCCGGAGCCGATGTCAAGACGCTGGATCTTCTGTCCGTCTGCGCCGACCAGGCGCGCTTCGAACACTTCGTTGCGCGGCGTCGCGAGCTTGGCGAGGATCGACCAGTATTCTTTCGCGACGAATTTCTCGATTTCGAGTTCGCGATCGCAAACAAGCCGAAGTGCGACCGATTGCACGCGTCCGGCCGAGCGTGCACCCGGCAGTTTCCGCCACAGCACCGGCGAGAGGGTGAAGCCGACAAGATAGTCCAGGGCGCGGCGCGCGAGGTAGGCATCAACCAAAGCGGCGTCGATGACGCGCGGATGCTTCATCGCATCGATCACCGCCTGCTTGGTGATTGCGTTGAACACGACGCGTTCGATCTTGTGATCCTTGAGCGCCTTCTTTTCCTTCAGTACCTCGAGCACGTGCCACGAGATCGCTTCGCCTTCGCGATCCGGGTCGGTGGCGAGGATCAGCTTGTCGGCGCCCTTGAGCGCCCGCGCGATATCATTGAGCCGTTGGTTCGACCTGGCGTCGACCTCCCAAAGCATGTGGAAATCGTTGTTGGGATCGACGGAGCCATCCTTGGGGGGCAGGTCCCGGATGTGGCCAAATGAGGCCAGAACCTCGTAGTCGGAGCCGAGGTACTTATTGATCGTCTTCGCCTTGGACGGCGACTCGACTACGACAATATTCATGAAAACCCAATGGGTTAGCCGCCAGGCCTGTTGAGAATCAAGGCGGAATCGACCGCATGTTTGGCCCGGAACATGGGGAAGGTGGCCCCTACTGTCAAATACGCGGGTTAAGAACGCGTGTCAGACCAGCCAAATAGGGCGCGAAAGAGACAGCAGGTAAAACGTGTATTTGTGAATAGATGCACGCTTTAAGGGCAGTTGTCCAACAGCGCGACCTAAAACCGAGGGGAGACGCCGAGCTTTTCGAGCAAGGCAGGCGTCGGATTGCCGTCCGGGAGCATCCCCAACTTTTTCTGCTCGGCGCGAATATTGTCGCGCAAATCAAAGTCGATATGACCCTCAAACTCGTTCACTTTGTAGCCGAGCGCTGCGAGCCTCTTCTGCAAGGCGACGCGCGCATCACGTGAAAGCTGACGATCATCCTTGGGCCAGGGCGTCTTGATCAGATCGCCGCCGTGGATTCGGTCGGCGAGGTGACCGACGGCAATCGCGTAGGCATCGGAGTTGTTGTACTCCTTCAGCACAGCGAAATTTTCCGTGACGATGAAGCCCGGACCGCCCGCACCGCTTGGGAAGAAGATGATGCCCTGTCCGGAATTGGGGAACGCCTTGCCGTCGGCGCGGCGGACGCCGAGCGCCTGCCACTCCGCGAAACTCGCGCGGCTGCGCATGTAATCGAATCCGTCTGGCACGAGAACCTCGAAGCCCCAGGGAAGCGCCGGATTCCATTTCCACTTGCGCAGGTAGTTGGCAGTCGACGCAAGCACATCCGCAACGTTGCCCCAGATGTCGGCGCGCCCGTCGCCGGAAAAATCGATCGCATAGTCGACGAAGTTCGACGGCATGAACTGGGTTTGGCCCATGGCTCCGGCCCATGAGCTGACCATCTTGTCGCGGGCGATGCGATTGTCCTGCATGATGCGCATTGCCACAATCAGCTCGTTGCGAAAATAGGGATCGCGGTATTTCACATAGGCGAGAGTGGCTAGCGACCGGAAAACGTCCCAACGATCTTTTTCTGACCCGAAGTCCGATTCCATGCCCCACAAGGCAAGCAGCACCCAGCGTTCGACCTGAAACTTCTTTTCGACTGCATCGAAAGTCTTTGCCCATTCGCGGCCCTTGAGCTGCGCGTCCGCGATGCGTCGTTTCGACACAATGGCATTAACGTAATCGCCGACGGGCTTGCCGTATTCCGGCTGGCGCCGTGTCGCCGCAATCACCCGCTGATCGGGAGTGAATGCTTTCGTGGCGGCATCGAAGGTGGCGCGGCTGATGCCTTTTGCCTGTGCATCGGCCCACAGTTCGTTGAGAAAAGTTGAAACGGGTTGTTCCTGGCCCCGCGAGGGCGCCGCCAGAACTATCAGTATGGCCGCCACGGCCAGGTAAAATCGGATGAACATGACAATTGGGGGTATCGCACGTTACAGCAATGACACCAACCCCGCGCCATGATGTTCAATCCGTCCGGCAATTTCGAGTTCCAGCAGGGCAGCACGCACGATCGCCGGCGTGGTCTGCGCAAGGCGCACCAAATCATCGATTGAGACAGGCGTCGGCCCGAGAAGTGAAACGATCCGGTTGCGGTCGTCGGCGCGAGGCTCGGCATTTTTCTGCAGCGTGTCCTGCGCGGGCTCGCGTACTTCGGCGATTTGGATGCCACGCCCGAGGATCGGCTCAATAGCGGCGATCACATCAGAGGCCTCGGTCACCGGAATAGCTCCCTGCTTGAGCAATCCGTTTGCTCCTTCACAACGTGGGTCAAGGGGAGAGCCGGGCACCGCAAAGACCTCGCGGCCCTGTTCTCCGGCCAGCCGGGCCGTGATAAGGGAGCCCGACCGCCGAGCGGCTTCCACGATGATGACGCCGATCGAAAGACCGGAAATTAACCGGTTACGACGCGGAAAGTCGTGGGCGCGCGGCTCCCACGCAAGTGGCATCTCAGAAATAGCGGCGCCGTCGACTACCAGAGCCTCGACCAATTCAACGTGCTCGGCCGGATAGATACAGTCATGGCCGCCGGCGAGAACGGCGATCGTGCCGGTTTGCAGGCTGGCGCGGTGTGCTGCCGCATCGATGCCGCGCGCGAGACCGGAGACGACGGCGATTCCCGCAGCACCGAGATCACGCGCCATTCGGTCGGCGAATTTCACGCCAGCGGCAGAAGCGTTGCGGGATCCGACGATCGCGATTTGCGGCCGCACGAAGACGTCAGGATTTCCACGGACGCCGATCAACGGAGGCGCGTCGTCGATCATCTGCAGGCGCAAAGGATAGCCAGGCTCGCCTATCGCAACGTATTGGACGCTCCGTGCACGTGCGGCCTTCAGTTCCGCCGCGGCCTGTTCGCGCGTGAAAATGCGTGGCGAGGATGTTGACCCTCCACGGCGCGCCAGGTCGGGAAGTGCCGCCAACGCAGCGTGAGCGCTTCCGAAGTGCTGGATCAGATCCTGAAACGTTCGAGGACCCACCCTGTCCGTTCGAATGAGGCGGAGCCAATCGAGCCGCTCGGTGTCACTTAGCTGCTGTTGCCTGGTCAACGTGCCGCCCGCCCATGTTCATGGCGCAGCACTACAACCGTTCGAGCGGTAGCACAACCTTTGGTTTAGTTGGCGGTGGACGCTTTCGCGCCGATTTTTCCTTCGCTGCCGTTCAGAAGGCGCGCGATGTTCGCGCGGTGCATGAACCACAACAAAACGGTGAGCAACAACAATAGCGCCGCGACACTGGGCAAGGCGAAATACCAGAGTGCGAATGGTGTAAGCGCGCTCGCGACGAGAGCCGCGAGGGAGGAATAGCGGGTGACGGCAGCAACGACCAGCCACACGATGCAGAACAACAATGCCGCCGGCCAATGGAGTCCGATAAGCAGGCCAATAAAAGTGGCGACCCCTTTGCCGCCTTTGAATTTGAGCCACACCGGAAAGAGATGGCCGAGGAACGCGCCAAGTGCGGCCGCAAGCGCTGGATCAGCGCCGTAACGCGCCGCGGCGAGGACAGCGATGGTGCCTTTGAGCATGTCGCAGAGCAACGTCGCCGCGGCGAGGACCTTGTTGCCGGTGCGCAAAACGTTGGTTGCGCCGATATTGCCCGAACCGATCGCTCTGATATCGGGGCCGCCGGCCGCGCGGGTGAGCAGGAGGCCAAACGGGATCGAGCCGAGCAGGTACCCGAAAACGAAGGCAAAAGCGGCGGTCATACGTACTCGTAGACAGTTCGCCCGGCGACTATCGTGCGGACAACACGGCCGGTGAATCGTGCTTCGTCGAAGGGCGTGTTCTTGCACTTTGACTTGAGCTCATTTGGGTCAAGGACCCAGGGGAGCTCGGTATCAACAACAATGACGTCGGCAGGCGCGCCGCTTCTGAGCGTGCCGCCGGGAAGGCCCAGCAACTCCGCCGGGCGCGTCGACATCGCGCGCAACAGGGCCATCAACTCAATCTCGCCGCTATGGACGAGACGCAATCCGGCGCTCAGCATTGTTTCGAGACCGATCGCGCCCGGCGCAGCCTCTGCAAAAGGTAGACGTTTTGTCTCCACGTCCTGCGGATTGTGATCCGATACCACCACATCCACGAGGCCACTGGCGACGGCCTGGACCAGCAATTTTCGGTCGTCCTCGGCACGCAACGGGGGCGACAGTTTCAGGAACGTGCGGTATGGGCCAATATCGATCTCATTGAGCGTGAGATGGTTGATTGAAGCCGAGGAAGTGACGTTGAGGCCCGCGTCTTTTGCCCGGCGCAAAACATCCAGCGTCTCCGCGCAGGTGACAGAGGCCGCGTGATAGCGGCCGCCTGACAATGCGACGAGACGTACATCGCGCTCGAGCATGATCGTTTCGGCAGCCTTGGGAATTCCGAGCAGGCCAAGCCTGGCGGCGAATTCGCCTTCGTTCATCACGCCGTCGCCGACCAGATTTGGATCTTCGACGTGATGCACGATCAAAGCATCGAAGTCGCCAGCGTAGGTGAGGGCGCGGCGCATGACCTGAGCGTTGGTGACGCTCTTGACGCCGTCAGTAAACGCTACGGCTCCGGCCGCCTTGAGGAGGCCGATCTCCGTCATTTCCTTGCCTTCGAGGCCTTTGGTGATCGCGGCCATAGGATGAACGTGGACAATGCCCGTATCGCGCGCACGCCGAAGGACGTAGTCAACGGTTGCAGGATTGTCGATTGCCGGCGACGTATCCGGTTGGCAGATGATCGTCGTGACACCACCGGCTGCGGCCGCCTGGCTGGCCGAAGCAAGCGTTTCCCGGCTGGCTTCGCCCGGCTCGCCGATGAAGGCGCGCATGTCGATCAAGCCGGGAGCGACGAGCTTGCCGCGGCAATCGATCACGTCGGTGCCTTCCGGCACTCCGGCAGCGCCGATGCCTTTCTTTGCTTCGCGCACCACGCCGTCGGCGATCAGCAGGTCGCCGACGATATCGAGATCGCGCGACGGATCGACGATCCGGGCGTTGGCGAGCAGGATCGGGCGGCGGTCGGACAACATCATCGTCATGCGTTCGGTAGATTTCGTGAGAGCGCTTCGAGCACCGCCATGCGCACCGCGACGCCCATTTCGACTTGCTCGCGGATAAGCGACTGCGCGCCGTCTGCGACAATGGAGTCGATCTCGACACCGCGGTTCATCGGACCCGGGTGCATGACGAGAGCGCCCGGCTTCGCATAGGCAAGCTTCTTTTCGTCGAGACCGTAGTACTGGAAATACTCGGACATCGACGGCACGTACGAGCCGTTCATTCGCTCTTTTTGAAGCCGCAACATCATCACGATGTCGGCACCGGCGAGACCTTCGCGCATGTCGCGCGCCACCTCGACGCCAAAACGTTCGACACCGGGCGGCAAGAGCGTCGAAGGCGCGACGACGCGGACGCGCGCCCCCATGGCGTTGAGCAGGATAATATTGGAACGAGCTACACGCGAATGAAGGATGTCGCCGCAGATCGCAACGAGCAACCCTTCGATGCGGCCCTTATTGCGGCGGATTGTCAGCGCATCGAGCAAGGCCTGCGTAGGGTGCTCGTGCGATCCGTCTCCGGCATTGATAACGGAGCAATCGACTTTTCGTGCCAGCAACTCGACCGCCCCGGAGGCGTGATGGCGCACTACGATAATGTCCGGGTGCATAGCGTTGAGCGTGATCGCGGTATCGATCAGGGTTTCGCCCTTGCGCATGGAGGACGAGCTGGTGGACATGTTCATCACGTCGGCGCCCAAGCGCTTGCCCGCGAGCTCGAAAGAGGCCTGGGTCCGGGTCGAGACCTCAAAAAACAGGTTTATCTGGGTACGACCGCGCAGCGAGGTGCGCTTCTTTTCGACCTGACGATTGAGTTCGACGAATTCCTCGGCAAGATCGAGGAGGCCAGAAATGTCGTTTTGGGAAAGCCCCTCGATCCCCAACAAGTGCCGTCTGCTGAGGACGAATGAGGGTTTCGGCGCAATGGTCATTAAAGCAAGACCTATAGGCGCAACCCGCTGCCCCGGCAAGGGCGCCACGCGCCGATTCACAAGTCCTCGCGGCGATCGTTAATAGGCCGCTTGCATGCCACGAACCCCTCCGATTTGCGGCATCTTCGAGTCAAATTTAGCGACAGCGCTGCGGGGCCGGGCGGCCTTTCCTTAACACCCTGTAAGCACGATTGCGGCCACGCTCCTGCCAGCCGTGGGGGCGCATTTTGCGGACCTCCCTCGAATTCTCTGAGCCAATCAACCGGGCTGGGCAAAATGGAGAGCACGATGCAGAAGAAAACCTTCTTCGCGTATGCCATCGCAATTGCCGGGATCGTCATTTTGAGCGGCGCCGCCGTTACACCGGCGCTGTCGCGGGACGCTAAAAAGGCGATGAACGCAACGGCCTATCAACTTCAGTCGGCCGACTCGAGCTATGCCTCTGTTCCGCAGCAGATGTACGCCGGCCCGCGCTATGGGCAGTGCTGGATCGCAACCGACTCCAGCCGCCCCTACGGCTACAGGGGCTCCTGCGCCAATCCGCTGGTGAGTGATCCATCGCTCGATCCGACATACAATCCGGAATGGTAAGAAGGCCGTGAGCGGGGCGGGCCCGCCGGGCCCGCCTTTTTTCGGTTGTTTGCTCGGTTCCTCCAAATTTTCGTGAATGGGTACGTGATTTTGTTACTGCAAGAATTGCATACCTCAGGAACCAGTCTTCATGTTCCCGGGTTTCCTTCCGATGCGACAAAGCCGACACGGAAGGAGACTAAAATGAAGATGTTGATCAAATACACCGCTGCGGTGGCGTTGACGGGCGCGATAGCGCTCGCGGCAGCGACACCAAGTGAAGCGCGGCATGGGCGTAACGCGGCCGCGATCGGTTTCGGCGTGGGCGCAATTGCGGGTGCAGCAGTCGCCAGCTCCGCCTATAACGGCGGCTACTACGGCGGCTACGCGTACTATGACGAACCCGCCTATGCCTATTCGCCTGGCTATGTGTACGATTCTTACGGCTATGACAGCTACGCTTACGCGCCGGCGCCGAGGTATCGGTACTATCCAAGATGGCAGGACGAGCACAGCACGAACAACTTCGCGATCGAGTCTCAGCGCTAGTTCTCGTTGCCAGGAATTGGGAAGCCGCTCTTCGGGGCGGCTTCTTTTTTAGATGCGTGCCAGGCGGTCGAGCGCGCCCTGCAGGATAAACGCCGCCGCATGCTGATCGATCACCGCGGCGCGCTTTTTGCGGCTGACATCCGCTTCTATCAGTTGCCGCTCGACGGCGGCGGTTGAGAGACGCTCATCCCAAAACGCGATCGGCAGGTCGGTAAGCTTGCCAAAATTGCGCGCGAAAGCTCGCGTCGACTGCGCGCGGGGGCCTTCGCTTCCATCCATATTGATGGGGAGACCCAACACGAATCCGACTGCTGAGCGCTCGGCTGCGAGCGCCAGCAGCCGCTGTGCGTCGGTAGAGAAGTTTTTCCGCGCAATGGTCTCGATACCGGTTGCAAGCCTGCGATCGGGGTCGCTTCCGGCAACGCCGATAGTCTTCGTTCCGAGGTCAATGCCCATCAGAACGCCGCGCGGCGGAAAATGTGAAGCAGCCTCGGTGAGCGGCAGAACGACCGACATCCCTAAGCGCTACCACGAGGCTCTCAAGCCGCCAACGGCGCTGCCTTACGGGACCGTTCCGGACGGAAGTCTCTCTGCGTGAGCGGCGATGTTACCGGCCGTGGTGAACCACACACTCGACTCTGCCCGGTCCACCATATGCTTGAGGGCGTACGCAAGATGCTTGAACCGGTGCGGCCAGCCGACGACGTACGCATGCAATGCTATCGCCATGACCAAGGGTCGCTTTCTGCTTTCGTGCTGCATCACGTCGAAGGCGTCCACAATCATGGCGGCGAAATCGGATCCCTCACGCTTGCGTGCGACGATCTGGGGAATGTCGTTGAGCTCCTGCGGGTAGGGTATCGACAAGATGCGGCCCTGGCGGGTCTTCATCCAGACGGGCTGGTCGTCATGGCACCAGTCAAGCAGGTAGCGATAGCCGGCCTCCTGCAGAAGATCCGGGGTGAGCAGAGACTGCGAAATCCAGGGCCCCAGCCAACCCTGCGGACGCTTGCCGGAGTGCTTTTCGATTGCAGCTGTCGTTTCGCCAATAAGCGTAAGCTCTTCCGCCTCGGTCAGGGTGCCCTGACGCTCTGAATTTGTCCGGCCGTGCCCGATGATCTCGACGTCGCGGAATGCGGCGACCGCCTGCGGTGCGTGGCGATACATTTCTGCATTGACCAGAAGCGATACCGGCAATTTCAGATCGGCAAAGAGCTCCGCCAGGCGAAAGACACCGACACGATTGCCGTAGTCGCGCCAGGCGTAGTTGAGAACATCGGGCTGTGGTCCGCCCGGCGCCAGCTCCGCGCCCAGCCCTTCGCCAAAAGAGAACCACTCGAGGTTAAGACCGATGTAGACGGCGAGACGCTTGCCGCCGGGCCAGTCGTAGACCGGCCGGGACGAGATTGGAGAGTAAGGATAGCGGTCGTGGGTTCGAATTGGCATTGCTGATCGTAGCCCGTTCCATGCCGGTTAGCCTCTACCTTACACGACATCCTTCGCCGCCGTAGCAGCCGCCGTTAATCGCCCGCGAATTCATATGCTGGGTTGAAAGCGCTAACGTCGCTGCCGGCGCAGCAATTGGAGCAAGCCGATGTGGCCGGACCGAACGCTTCTGGATCTTTTTGCGATCGACGTCCCGATCCTCCAGGCGGCAATGGCGGGAGCATCGGATGCCGAGCTCGCGATTGCGGTCGCAAAGGCGGGTGGGCTCGGAGCCCTGCCGGCCGGCATGCTGAGCGGCGAGCAGGTTCGCGCACAGGTCGAGCAATTTCGCGCGGTAGCCGGCGACAGGCCGCTCAATCTCAATTTTCTCGCGCACAAGATGCCGATGCCAAGCAATGCGCGCGAGCACGCGTGGCGGGAACGACTCAAGCCGTACTATCTCGAGTTCGGCATTGATCCGGCCACGCCCGTCGCAGACGCGGCGCGCAAGCCATTTGACGCAGCCAGTTGCGCAATCGTCGAAGAGACAAGGCCCGCGGTCGTGAGCTTTCACTATGGCCTGCCTGAAAAAGAATTGATGGCGAGGGTCAAGGCTGCGGGATGCAAAATTATTTGTTCCGCTACGACGGTCGACGAAGCAAGATTCCTGGAAACGAACGGCTGTGACGCCATCATCGCGCAAGGCGTTGAGGCGGGAGGCCATCGTGGGATGTTCCTGAGCACAGACCCGGCCACCCAGGTCGGATTGTTTGCGCTGCTCCCGCAGGTGGTCGATGCGGTCAAGGTGCCGGTGATCGCGACCGGTGGTATTGCAGACGCACGCACCATGGCGGCGGCGTTGACGCTTGGTGCCGCCGCAGTTCAGATCGGAACGGCGCTTCTGTTCTGTCCGGAGGCGAAAATATTGCCGCCGCACAGGGCGGCGCTGCGAGCCGCTCGCGACGACAGCACCGTCGTCACCAACGTATTCAGCGGCCGGCTGGCGCGAGGGCTGGTGAACCGGGCCATCCGCGAGCTCGGGCCTGTCAGCGACATCGTGCCGGAATTTCCGCTCGCCAGCGGTGCGTTGGCGCCCTTGCATGCAAAGGCCCAGGCACAAGGCTCGGGCGACTTTTCTCCCATGTTCGCCGGGCAGGCCGCCGCCCTTGGTCGCGAGATGCCGGCTGGCCAACTGATCCGGATATTGGCTGCCGAAGCACTTGATCTGCTGCCGCAAAAGCCGCCGCAGGCGGCGACCCGGTTGTCGCGATGAAAGACGCTCTGCTATAGGCTGGCGAAGGTTGTTGGATTTCCGGAATTTTCGATGGCTGTCGACGCAGATACCGTACGCCGCATCGCGCACCTCGCCCGCATCGCCGTGGCGGAGGAGGAGATCGACCACCTCAAGGGTGAGTTGAACGCCATGCTCTCCTTCGTCGAACAGCTCGGCGAGGTGAACGTAGAGGGGGTCGAACCGATGACGTCGGTCACCCCTATGGCGATGAAGAAGCGCGCCGACGTCGTGACCGATGGCGGTATTGCCAAGGACGTCGTCAAGAATGCGCCCATGAGCGAAGAAAACTTCTTTTTGGTACCAAAGGTGGTGGAATGATGCGCGAAGCGGATCATTCCACAAGCCAGGCCATGACGGAGTAGCCGATGTGCATCGCCTGTGAACTCGGATATTGGGCAATGGTCGACGCCCTCGAAGCGGAACGAAATGCCGCGAAGAAAAGCATCGCCGTCGAGGATCCGTCCTTTACATGCGAGCCGGGCGCTGAAGAGGCGGAGCCGAGCTCGGCACTGCGCGTGCAACGAACGGTGGATGAGCCGGCACCGTGACCGAATTCACTTCGTTGAGTTTGGCGGAAGCGCGGGACGGGCTGAAGAAGAAATCCTTTTCCGCCCGTGAGCTGACGGCCGCGCACGTCTCTGCGATCGAGAAGGCGCGCCCGCTCAATGCGTTTGTACTGGAAACGCCGGAACGCGCCGCCGACATGGCGAAGGTCTCGGATGCGCGCATTGCATCGGGTAATGCCGGACCACTCGAGGGCGTTCCGCTCGCCATCAAGGACATGTTTTGTACGGCCGGCATACGCTCGACCGCGTGCTCACATATTCTCGACAACTTTGTGCCGACCTACGAGTCGACGGTGACGTCGCAGCTTTGGCGTGATGGCGCAGTGCTTCTTGGCAAAACCAACTGCGACGAATTCGCCATGGGCTCGTCCAACGAGACATCGCATTTCGGGCCGGTGCATTCGCCATGGCGACGTAAAGGCTCAAATACACCATTGACGCCGGGCGGTTCATCGGGCGGCTCCGCCTCTGCGGTCGCTGCGAAACTGTGCCTGGGTGCGACGGGGACGGATACCGGGGGGTCGATCCGTCAGCCGGCGGCTTTCACCGGAACGGTCGGCATGAAGCCGACCTACGGCCGTTGCTCGCGCTGGGGAATTGTCGCGTTTGCGTCGTCGCTCGACCAAGCCGGGCCGTTTACGCGCAGCGTGCGCGACGCAGCGATCCTGCTGCGATCGATGGCGGGGCCGGACGAGAAAGACACGACGTGCGCGGACTTGCCGGTGCCCGACTATGAGACGGCAGTTGGAAAGTCGGTGAAAGGCCTGCGTATCGGAATTCCGAAAGAATATCGCCTCGACGGAATGCCGGCGGAGATCGAGAAAATCTGGGAGAGCGGCCGCGCATGGCTGAAAACAGCCGGCGCCGAACTCGTCGAAGTTTCGCTGCCGCACACAAAATATGCGCTGCCTGCGTACTACATTGTGGCGCCCGCCGAGGCGTCGTCGAACCTTGCGCGCTACGACGGTGTTCGTTACGGGCTGCGCGTGTCGGGCGGCGATATTACCAATATGTATGAAAACACACGCAGTAAGGGCTTTGGCGACGAGGTACGAAGGCGGGTGATGATCGGCACATATGTCCTGTCGGCCGGGTACTACGATGCCTATTACCTGCGCGCCCAAAAAGTAAGAACTCTGATCAAGAGGGATTTCGAGGAATGCTTTAAGGCTGGCGTGCACGCAATGCTCACACCCGCGACGCCTTCAGCCGCGTTCGGTTTGGGGGAGAAGGGCGGTGCCGATCCA
>Ga0247792_1000059_pt1 | contig 21220 bp, 25 predicted proteins | sample UWRJS106311C6_FD_179920 | JGI IMG/M metagenome (GOLD analysis project Ga0247792, IMG submission 179920) | Soil microbial communities from Arlington Agricultural Research Station in Wisconsin, United States - UWRJ-S106-311C-6 | ecosystem: Environmental > Terrestrial > Soil > Agricultural land... | reverse complement strand
AAGAGGCCGACGCTTTTCTGACAAAGCGCGGGCTCATTCTCCGCCAGGTCGGCGTCTACAAGCTGCCGAACGCCTTGCGAATGAGCGTCGGGACTGAAGAGGCCAACAGGCTCGTGGTGCAGGCGCTCAAGGAATTCCTGGGGAAGGCCGCGTGAGCAAGCCCGCCACCTTGTTCAATCGGCTGGCGCTGATCGGTGTCGGCCTGATCGGATCGTCGATCGCGCGCGCTGCCCGCGCGCAAGGCGCCGCGCGGACGATTGTGGCGACCGCGCGCTCGCCGCAGACGCGCCGGCGCGTTGCCGAGCTTGGGATTGCCGACCAGGTCGTTGAGACCAACGCCGCCGCTGTTGAGGGCGCCGATCTCGTTATCGTCTGCATTCCGGTCGGCGCCTGCGGCGCCGTCGCGAAGGAGATCGGGCCCCATCTCGCGCCCGGCGCGATCGTGTCCGACGTCGGCTCGGTCAAAGGCTCGGTGGTCCGCGATATGGCGCCGCACCTGCCAAAGACCGTGCATTTCATTCCGGCGCACCCGGTCGCCGGGACGGAATATTCCGGCCCGGATGCGGGCTTTGCGGAGCTTTTCGTCAACCGCTGGTGCATCCTGACGCCGCCCGATGGCGCGGATAAAAAGGCGGCCGACAAGCTGGCGTCCTTCTGGCGGCTGCTCGGCGCCGACGTGGAAACCATGGCGCCCGATCATCATGACCTGGTGCTCGCGGTCACCAGTCATCTGCCGCATCTCATTGCCTACACCATCGTCGGCACTGCCGACGAATTGCAGGCTGTGACACGCTCAGAGGTATTGAAATTCTCTGCCGGCGGTTTCCGCGATTTCACGCGTATTGCCGCCTCCGATCCGACCATGTGGCGCGACGTCTTTCTCGCCAACAAGGATGCGGTTCTCGAAATGCTCGGCCGCTTCAACGAGGACGTTTCGGCACTGACCAAGGCGATCCGCAAGGGCGACGGCGACGCGTTGTTCGAGCATTTCGTCCGCACCCGCGCCATCCGCAAAGGGATCGTCGACATCGGCCAGGATTCGCCGGCGCCGGATTTCGGCCGGCCTCACCCCGATCTGCCGCATGAGCCGATGCCGAAGCCTTACGCTTCGGAAGAAGACTAGAACAAAGCCGGCGTGCTCCCGATCGGGATCGGCCCGAGGAACGCCGCGCCATCAGTGAAACGCAAAGGCAAGGTTACTGCGCGCTTTCCCTCAAGCGTAGTCTGTTCACCGAGCATATTGATACCAGCCGAAAGATTTGCGCCGGCCTGCTGGCGCGCGACTTCGCCGAGCCCGGGCGCCAGGCGGTCGAGGGCGCCGGCAAGCTTGTCCATGTTCGGCGAGGCCTGGATTTTCTGTTGCGCGCCGATCGCGGCCAGAAACTGCTCGAGGCCGGCCATCGTGATGCGCAATTGACCTTCGAGGCGGCCGTTACCATTGATCGACAATGCTCCGGCGCCGACGGCAAGGATGTCGCCTTGCTGGATGCGGACTTGCGTGATGTCGATGCGGCCGTCGGCTGCCTGGATTTCACGGAAACGCGCCGCCCACGGCTTCGGCGAAAAATCGTTCAGCCCACGCAGCCGAGCGGTCGCTGTTGCGTTGACCGGTTGCGCCGCCGCCGGATGCAGCGCCGGCGATGAGGCCTGATCGAGCTGCAGGGCAACTTCGATAACCGGCTTGTTCGTCACGGAGCCTTCGGCGATGCGGCCATGAACTTCGATGTGCCGGGCCCGCAACAGATTTTGTCGCGCTGTGCCGGTGACGCGGTCAACGACCGGGTCGTCAAATACAATTGATGCTCGCTGCGGTGCAGCCGGCGTCCCGCGAACGCTCGATTGTGCCAGCTTCCAGCTGGCGAGAAATTCCGGCTCTTTTCCTGGTTGGCCGATTGTCAGCGGCCCATGGAATTCGCTGATGATCCGGCCGGGCTGATAGACCTGCGCCACGACGAGCAGGCTCGCGGCCTTGAGCTCCATCGGAGGCTCATTGCTGCGAATAACCGCGGAGGCTTGATCGCAGGTCACTTCTATACGGAACGGAAAGCCGCCGACCGTCTGCGATCCACAATCGTAAATGCGCCCCGATTTCGCTTCGCGAGCCCGCCAACCGTCGATTGTCTGCTGCGCCTTGTCGGCAGCGAATTTCCAGAACCCCGTCCACCCCGCGATCACCGCCAGGATCACCAGGACCAGGATCGTGTAGCGCCGCCCGGTCCGGCGCCGAGACTGCAGGCTCGCTGTGCCGCCCATCATCATCTGACTTCAAAACCCGGCGAATAAGGCCTTTCTGCGCCCGCCGCCCGCGGGTTGCAGGGGAACCGGCGCCCTGTTACGCGAACGTCAGCAGCCGGCCGTCCCCCGCCACGATGAATACAGGCCTTGATCAAAGCAACGATGACTTGTGGGTTTTCGCCTACGGGTCGCTGATGTGGCGGCCCGGGTTCGATTTTCTCGAACGGCGAAATGCGCGCCTGGTCGGGGCGCACCGCGCGCTTTGCGTCTATTCGTTTGTGCATCGCGGGACGCCGGCAAAGCCTGGACTGGTGTTCGGTCTTGACCGCGGAGGAAACTGCCGCGGCATTGCCTATCGGGTTGCAGCGCGCCAGCGGACGAAGACCATCGAATACCTGCGTGGCCGCGAACAGGTCACGCGCGTCTACCGTGAGGCTTGGCGGAGGGTCTGGCTCGATGATGATCCGCAACAGAGTGTGCATGCCCTATGTTACGTCGTCGACCGCGGACATCGTCAATACGCGGGACGGCTGAGCCTGCAGGAGCAGCTCCATTTTGCGCGTCAGGGTCACGGCCGATCCGGTGCATGCCGCGACTATGTGCTGGCGGCAACGAAGGAGCTGCAGGCCTTGGGTATTCGTGATCAGGATCTCCAGATCCTGGCTGAGCAGCTCAAGGGCGTTCATGAATCGGCGACGCGCTAGCCGCCGCTGTCCATTTTTGCCCGTCCCTCGGCAATCAACCGCGCGGTCGCAGCTTCAATGTCATTCTGCAGACGCGCGAAGAACGTATCTTTGTCGAGCCCCGGTGCAATCGGGTCTAGAATTTCGGCGACGACCGTCCCCGGGAAGCGGCGAAGCGAGCGGCGCGGCCAGAACAGACCGGAATTGAGCGCGATCGGAACACAAGGTACACCTTCCGCCATATAGAGATGCGCAACGCCAATCTTGTAGCGCGGCTCGGCGCCCGCAGGGCGCCGCGTGCCTTCGGGAAAAATGATGAGCTGGCGATTGTCGGCGAGTTCTGCGCGCGCCCTTTCGATCATTGCGGCAAGAGCCTGCGAGCCACCGCCGCGATCGACAGGCACCATCCGCCCTTTGATCGTGAGCCAGCCGAAAACGGGAATCCATTGCAACTCGCGTTTGAGGATGAAGACGGGATTGTCGAGCAGGGGCAGCAGCGCAAAGGTTTCCCATGCGGATTGATGCTTTGAAGCGACGATGAGAGGGCCTGGGGGCAGCTTGTCGAGACCACGAACCTCATATTTGAGGCCGGCAACCACGCGCAGCAGCACAAGATTGACGCGGCCCCACGATTTAGCGACCTCAACAATCGCGCGATACGGCATGAAAAAGGTCGGCAGCGCCGCGATCAAAAACAGGAGCGTGTTCAGATAGAACAGCGCATTGAACGCAAGCGAGCGAAGAAGAATGATCACGGTCAGCCCTTCTATATTGCGCCGTCCACATCGAGACGCATTCGAGCCTGCGCGAAAACATACTTCAGATATTCACCGAACAGCAGACGGGCCGTGTCAAGGTTCGACCACCAAGGCTCGGCTTTCACCTTTTCCGATATGACGGGGAATGCAATGAGCGTGACATCCGGCAATTGATGGTCGAGCTCGGCCATGGCGCGCGGCATGTGCCAGTTCGACGTCACGACGATCAGCGAATTGAAATTGTGCTGGCGCGCCCAACGTTTTGTTTCGAGCGCGTTGCCGAAGGTGTTGAGCGCAGAGCGGTCCAGGTCGATGCAGCAGGTAAAATATTTCGAATAAAGCGGGGTGAGGCGCGCGATTTCGCGTGCACTTGTGGCCCGGTACACCCCGGTTATCAGCAGCCGTTTGCCGTGTTCGGTGGCCAGCAATTCGATCGCGTCGGGAATGCGCGCAGCAGAGCCGGTAAGCACGACGATGCCGTCGGCCTTGCGATCGAGCGTTATCTCATCGCCGGCAATCTGGGCGGCGAACCAGCCGAAACCGCCTGCCAGCAGCAGAGCACCGGTAGCGCCGGCAGCCATCGTCAGGAATCCGATCCAGCGGGCAAAACCGGCAAGCATGTCAGTCGATGGTCTCCAGCGTGCTGTTGACCGTATGTCGCGAGGTCCAGGCGGTCACGACGGCAATCAATACCACCTGTCCGAGAACGGCCGCATAGCCAACGAATCCAATCGAGAACGATCCGAAGAGCGCGGATCCCTGGTCGCCGCCAACGAGCCAATGGCTGATCATGGTTGCCGCCAGGAACACAACGATAGCCGCGCCGCCACCAATGGCGCCGCCCTGCAGCCCGAGCACCAGAAAATGATGCTGAAAATGCCGTGCGATGAAGCCGTTTTTCGCTCCGACAAAATGCAGAACCTCAATGACCGCCTTGTTGGTCGCCATTGCGCCGCGCGTGGCAAAAGCCACCGACAGGATCGTTGCGGCGAACATCAGGATCAGGATACAGACACCCACCGCGACCGCGGTACCTGCCATCGCCCGCATGCGGTCGATCCAACCCCGGTGGTCATCAACTATGGCGCCCGGAACCTGATCCGCAAGCACGCGGCGAAGCTGGCCAAGATCAGGCGCCGTGTCCGCCGCAATCTTGATGACAATCAACCGCGGAACAGGCAGCTCGCTGAGTGAAATCCCGCTTCCAAGCCAAGGCTCCAGCAATTTCATCGATTCTTCTTTGGAGTATGGCCGCACCTCAAGGACTCCCGAAATCGCACGCGCGATCGCGACTGCCCGGTTCACGCTGGTATCGAGGTCCCGACCGGGCGCCGGCATGATCTGGATCGTGATCTCGCGCGAAATGTCGGATTGCCATTCGCCGGCGGCTTTCGTCACCAGGACCGCCGCCCCCGTCGTCAACGACACCAGAAATGTCATGATCGCAACGACCGCGACGAGGGCGCGGCCGGAAATCGAGTTGCGCGGCACCAGTGCGGTCCCAAACCGCGGCTGGAGCTCGTTCGGCTCGCGCAGCTGCATTGTCAAATCGATGCGTGCGTCACTCATCGCGGGTCTCAGTCGTAAGTATGCAGCCGGCCGTCATGCAGCACGAGGCGCCTGGCATCGTACTGGTCCATCAGCCCGATGTCGTGCGTCGCGATGACAACCGATGTGCCTGACTTGTTCAGTTCTACAAACAACCGCAGCAGGCGCTGCGCCAGATTCGGATCGACGTTGCCGGTCGGCTCATCCGCAAGCAGTAATTGCGGCCGCGCTATCACTGCGCGCGCGATTGCCGCGCGCTGTTTTTCTCCGCCGGAAAGAACGGGCGGGAGCGCCCACATCCGCTCGCCGAGACCAACCCAGCTCAGCAGCTCGATGACCTCCTCCCGGTAACTTTCTTCCGGCCGGCCCATGACCCGCAACGGCAACGAGACGTTTTCGTACGTCGTCATGTGGTCGAGCAATCGAAAGTCCTGGAACACAATGCCGATGCGGCGCCGCAACGTCGCCACCGCATCGCGCGACAGTGTCGCAACGTCGTGACCGAATTGAGTGATCAGGCCGCGCGTCGGCTTGAGCGAGAGGAAAAGCAGCCGCAATAGCGAGGTCTTGCCGGCGCCGGACGGCCCGGTCAGGAACTGGAACGAGTGAGGTTCGATGCGGAACGTGAGGTCCCGCAGGACCTCCGGGCCCAGCCCATAGCGCAAGCCGACGTTCTCAAATCGGACCACCCACCCCTCTCCGATAATTCCCCAAAAGGCCGCGCGAATCGCGACCGGACCGAGGTCCCCGGGCACGCCTGCGTTTTACAGGATTATCGCGACGCCGCCATAGCGGCCGCAGGGAAAAAGGCAAAAAAGCCCCGTTTGACAGGGTCCGGCATGGTTTCCGATCCATTAACGGACGGCTGGTACGTTGGCCATCCAATTACCATCGACCCCATGCTGATCGCCTGTCCGAACTGCTCAACGTCCTACATGATCGACCCGGCCTCGTTGGGCGAGGCAGGACGAACCGTCCGCTGCGCAAGATGCAAGACGACGTGGTTTGCGTCCAAGCCGGAGATGGCAAGCGCCGGCACGGACGATGACCCGACCTCTGCCATCGGCGTGATACGTCCTGATCAACGAATTGAGGACAGAGTCGAAGACACCGCCGCCGAAGAGCAAATAACCGGGGCAGCCACGCAGGTTGAAGAAGCAGCGCAGGCACCCGTCACTGTTACCGACGCACCACCGATCGCACCGGAGGAGCCATCAGCCGCATCTGAGGCGACGACGGAAGCCGACGAGATTGAAAATTTTGTCGTGCGCCGCAAGCGACTTCAGGCACGACGTAAGAAAGAGCAGCGCTCGTCGCGATGGATTGCACTTGTTCTTGTCCTCTTCGCCTTCAACGTTGCGCTGGTCGGCGCCCGCAGCGAGGTTGTGAGGTTCTTCCCGCAGACTGCCTCGTTATTCGCGGCGGTCGGCCTGCCGGTCAACCTGCGTCACCTGAAATTCGAGAATATGCGGATTTCAAGAGAAACGCAGGAAGGACTGTCGGCTCTGGTGATCGAAGGCACCATCGTCAGCGTCGCCGGCAAGGCCACCGAGGTGCCACGACTGCGCTTCGCTGCACGCGACGCATCCGGACAGGAAATCTATACTTGGAACGCCTTGCCAGGCCGCAGCATTCTCGGGCCTGGAGAAAAACTTGATTTCCGCAGCCGCTTTGTCTCGCCGCCGCCAAACGCAACCGATGTGATGGTACGCTTCTTCACACCGCAGGATTCGGCCACCGCGGCCAAATAGCCCGGCAAACGCGCCTAACGATTTATCGGATATATCTTGTCAAATTTGATGAGCGATGTACGGCCATTGGCCTCTTTATATTCCTTGGCGATCACGAGCTTTAGATCCGGCGCGTAGTAATCGATGTTGGTGAAGTTAGGCGAGCCATTCGAGCGCGACTGGCGCCGCTCAATTTTCAGGATTTTGTATTTACAACCGCCGACGTAGAGTTCGCCTTGGTCGAGGATCAGCAATTCAACGGTTCGCACTTTTTCCGTCCCGCCCTCCATGGCGACATCGAACACAGCCGTTACATGCTGCTTCGTCTTTAACGGAAACAGTCTGGCAAGATTGGTTTTAGGTTTGAACGTGCTGTGTCGACCGCGATCCAGTCGATCGAGATCAAAAAGCCCTTCATACTGGGTCGTTTCGAGGAGAGCATTCCCACCGGAACGCATTATCGTTCGAACAACGGAGCCGTCGTGAAATACTTCCGTGCGCGATCTCTCGCCGCGTTCGACGACAAATCCGTTTTTTCCTGACTGGGCATCGGGACAGGTCTGCGCAAAGCAAGCCGTCGTGCCGAAGATTTGCACGGCAAAAACGATTGTCGGAATTGCCGGACGTTTGTGCGCCATCTGCCCCAATGGCGCAGCTTAATAACTCAGAAATCCTTGAGCAATCGCTCGATGTAGTCGAGCTCCAGCTGCGGGCGGAAACCTTCGCCGAACCGCTTGCGCAGCTCTTCCAGAATGCGCCGAGCCCGTTGCGCGTCAATTTCGCCCGGGACCTTGACGGTGAAGTCGTCGCTGTAATCGCCGCGGCGCATCGGACGCCCCAGCGGATCGGTTTCCTGTTGGGCTCGCGATTGTCCGCGGCCCGCCCGCCCGTTTGGACCCGGGCCCATGCCTTGCTGCTGCATCGATTGCGCAAGGCCTTTGGCTCCCTTTCGCATGGCCTCGAGGGCACGGCCCTGGCTGCCGACGGCGCCATCGGCGTCACCCTCGCCGAGCTGACCTTCTGCCTCGCCCATGGCTTCGCCAGCATCGCCGAGTTCGCCCATCTCGTCGCCGCCCTGCCCTTGCTGTCCCTGTTGGCCCTTTTGGCCCTGCTGGCCCTGTTGGCCTTGCTGACCCTGCTGGCCGAGCCCGCGCTGGCGGAGTTGCTCCAGAAGTTTGTTGAGGCGGTCACGCAACCCTTGCTGATCCTGGCGCAGGTCGCCCATCTGGTTCTGGCCCTGCTGACCGCGTTGACGGTCGCGGCGGTTTTCCTGGCCCTGCTTGAATGTCTTGTCGCGCAGCTGCTGCTGCTTGCGAATCATGTCGCCGAGCTCGTCGAGGGCCGACATCATGTCGTCATCGTCGCCATCGTCACCCTGGGCGCCGGGCCGCGCCATCTGCAGGTTCTCGAGCATCGACTGCAGCTGTTCGAGCAGCTGGCGCGCAGCATCCTTGTTGCCCGAGCGCGCCAGATTCTCCAGCCGGTCCAGCATGCTCTTGAGGTCCTGCTGGCTCAGCATGCGCGTATTGTTGCGATCGAGTGGACGCGTTAACTGCTGCGGATTCTTGCGCATTTCCTCGGCAAGCGCCTGCAGGAACTTGTCCATGGCGGCGCGCAGCTGATCCATCAGCTTTTTGATTTCCTCATCGCTCGCGCCGCGCTCAAGCGCCTGCCGCAAGGCCTCCTGCGCCTGGCGCAGCGCCTGCTCAGCCTGCGACACGTTCCCGTCTTCGAGCTGGACCGCCATGTCCCACAGGCGCGCGACGACATCGCGCAGTGCATCGTCGCTCTTTGCATGATCGAGGTCGTGATAGATCGAACGCAAACCCAAATAGACACCTGCCTCCGGCGTGAAGCGCTCCGGAGCGATGGTGAGCGCATCGAGCGCAGTGAGCACGGTTGGCTTGCTCTCGGCGTCGAGCGCGAGGTTTCGACGCTGCTCGATCAGCGCCCTTGCCAGCGGCTTGACAAAGATGCGTTGCGGCAACTGCAGCTCGCGCGGCTCGCTGCGGCCCTCGTTGCCCGCCTCGTCGCGGGCGACAAGCGTCAACATAACGTCGGTGCCGGCCCAGGGATGCTCGGTCAGATCATGCGTCGTCTGCGCGGTGCCAGCGCGGGTCCGCTGTTGCGGCAAGACCAGCGCGTAGTCGGGCGCGCTGAACAACGGGCGCGCCGGCTTGTCGGACGTCGTTTCTTCCTTAGGCGTAAAGGTGGCTTTTGCTTCGATCACGCCGTAGTCGTCCTCCACGCGATAGTCGAGCCGCAACGCACCACGGGCCTGACGTTCCGGATCCCGGATCAACTCGATCGTCGGCGCGCGGTCCGGAATCGCCGTGAAACTCCACACGAGATCGCTGCCGAGAACACCATGCACCGCGGCCGAGCCATTGCCTTTGATCACAAGCCTGCGCTCTTCGGTTCCGGCCGGCAAAGGCGCGCGTCCCTCGGCAGGCGCATCTTCGATCCCGCCTTTGCGGATAATGTCGAAATGCACTTTGCCGGTCGCGCGGATCACAAGCTGACTGCCGGAGGGCACCGCAACCGGCGCCGCCGGCGTATTCTGCGCCGTTTCACCTGGCCGCAGGCCAGGCAGCATCACCGGTGGGCGTCCGGTGTAGACCGGCGGCGTGATCCACGCGTCGATCCGGAAATTCGCCGGCGCGACGACGCCGTGCCAGTCGAAGGCGGCGGCGACACGCTTGAACCGCTCGCCGCTCGCGGCAAAGAACGTCGCCACCAGCAAAATGGACACGAGCGCGCGCAGCGCAATCGGATCGCGCAGCGACAGCCGCGGCATCGGCCAGCCGGCCTTGATCTTGCGCGCGGACAGCAGCGCGCGCTCGACATGCGCCTGCCAGAGGGCCTGCGCCACCGGATCGTTTACGTTTGCAGCAATGTGATCGGAAACGGCCGTCGCCGGCCGGTGTATTTCGCCGCTGCGGCGATCGAGGCGCCGCAGCCCGTCGTTGACGCTAGGCAGCCGCAGGATCGCCAGCGGCAGGGCCGCGAAGAGCAACAGCAGCCCGAAAATGATCAGGCCGATTGCGCGCGCGAGCGGCGGCAATATCAGCCAGAGGCCCGCCCAGGAGAATGCGAGGAAAAGTCCGAGGACGACCGCAACAGAGGCGAGCGCCGGCCACAGCCGCTCCCACAACAGGCTGCCGCGCGCCCGCCGCAATGCATGCGCGAGCAGAAGCCGCGTCGGCTGATGATCGTGTGGCCTCTCGTTCAACTCGTCCAAAAGCCGCTCCGCCGCTGTGGCCCAGGAGAATCTCCGCTAGCGGCCAGCGTAACACGCGCCGAACCGCGGGACCACGCGCCTATTTATGCGCTCAAAGCCAATCCGGCATGCGATCGAGCGCAATTAATTGGTCAACTTCAAGGCGCGGCCGGACGACCGCCCATTTTGCGCCGTTGACCAACACTTCCGGCACCAAAGCGCGCGTATTGTAGGTACCGGCCTGCACCGCGCCGTAAGCGCCTGCCGACATCACCGCCAACAGGGCGCCGTTTGCCGGTTCCACCATGTCGCGGTTAACGGCGAGAAAATCGCCGCTTTCGCACACGGGCCCGACAACATCGGCACGCACCCGCTTTGCCGAGCCCGCAGGCTTCGCAACCGGCCAGACCTCATGATGCGCGTCATATAACGTGGGACGGATGAGATCGTTCATCGCCGCGTCGACGACAACAAAATTCTTGGCTTCGCCATGCTTCACGAACAGCACGCGCGTCACCAATATTCCGGCGTTGCCGACGAGCAGGCGGCCAGGCTCGAAAATGAGCCGGCAATCGAGATCGCGCGTCGCGCGCTTGACCATCTTGGCATAGTCGTCGGGATGCGGCGGCGGCTCATTGTCGTCACGGTAGGGAATCCCGAGGCCGCCACCGAGATCGACATGCAAAATGGTGTGACCGTCGGCGCGCAACATACCCACGAACTCGGCGAGCAGCGCGAAGGCGCTGTCGAACGGATCGAGGTTGGTGATCTGGCTGCCGATGTGCATGTCGACGCCGGCGACCTTGACCCCCTTGAGCTTCGCGGCGCGGGCATAAATTTCGCGCGCGCGGCTGATCGGGATGCCGAACTTGTTTTCAGCCTTTCCGGTCGCGATCTTGTGATGCGTCTTCGCATCGACGTCGGGATTGACCCGCACCGAGATGTTGGCGGTGCGCCCTTTCGACTTTGCGATCGATGACAGAAGCTCGAGCTCGGCCTCGGATTCAATATTGACGCAGAGAATGCCTTCGTCGATCGCGAGCGCGAGCTCGCCTGCAGTCTTTCCGATGCCGGAGAACATGATCTTGTCGGCGGGAATTCCTGCAAGACGCGCGCGCTTGAGCTCACCGCCCGATACGACGTCGGCTCCAGCGCCAAGCCTGGCGAGCGTGCGCACCACGGCCTGATTGGAATTGGCCTTCATCGCATAACAGACGAGCGCAGGCACGTCGGCGAAAGCGCCGGCAAAGACCTGATAGTGGCGCGCCAGCGTCGCGGTCGAATAGCAATAGAACGGTGTCCCAACCGCGCTTGCAAGCGCGTCCAGATTCACCTGCTCGGCGTGGAGGACGCCGTCGCGGTAAGCGAAGTGGTGCATCGCACGCTCAGTTGAGTAAAACGTCGAGAGGAATCGGTTTATCCCGCATGCCGGGTGCAATTGGTTTTAAGTCGGGTCCAATCGGGCCCCTGTTGACCTGTGCGCCTGCCGGTGCTGCCGGCGCAGCCTGTTCGCCGGCGACCGACGCGCTCGGCGGCGGATCGAGCGGCCCTTTGCGTCCGCACGCAGCCAAAGCAAACGATGCAGCCAGCGCGCCGATCAGGGCGAGACGGAGAAATGGACGGCGATCACGGCTCAAGGCAGGCGCTCCTTGCATGGAGAAACGATAGCAAAACAGACAAACAAGGCGAAGTCAGGATTTTTCCTTTTCCAGCTTGCGCAGCCATTTCTTCGCCTGAGACCTGACATTTTTCGGCGCGGTGCCGCCAAAGCTGGTCCGGCTTTTCACAGAGCGATCGACCGAGAGAACAGTGAACACGTCCTCGCCAATCCGCGGCTCGATCTCCCGCATGGTGGCAAGAGGCAGCCGGTGCAGAGGCAAATTCGCCTCCGCTGCCTTGGCGACGATCCGGCCGGTCATGTGATGCGCCTCGCGGAACGGAATCTTCAAGGTCCGCACCAGCCAGTCGGCTAGGTCAGTCGCGGTCGCGTAGCCCTCGCCTGCTGCCTTTTTCATGCGCGAGGTATCGGGCACGAGATCGGCAGCCATGCCGGTCATCGCCGCGATCGAAAGCACCAGGGCGGCAAGCGCATCCATCGCTCCTTCCTTGTCTTCCTGCATGTCCTTCGCGTAGGCGAGCGGCAGGCCCTTCATCACGATCAGCAAGGCGCTGAGTGCGCCGATCACGCGTCCGGCCTTGGCCCGCACGAGCTCGGCGGCGTCCGGATTGCGCTTCTGCGGCATGATCGAGGAGCCGGTCGTGAACTTGTCCGACAGCTTGACCAACGCCGTGAGCGGCGAAGTCCAGATGACGATCTCCTCGGCGAGCCGCGACAGATGCACAGCCGCGATCGAGGCGGCCGCCAGCGTTTCCATCGCGAAATCGCGCGCGGAAACCGCATCGAGGGAGTTTGCCATCGGCCGATCGAAGCCGAGCGCCTTGGCGGTCATGTCACGATCGAGAGGAAACGACGTGCCCGCAAGTGCGGCGGCGCCGAGCGGAGATTCGTTCAGCCTTTTGCGCGCGTCGGCAAACCGGCCGCGATCGCGCGCAGCCATCTCGACATAGGCGAGCAGGTGATGGCCGAACGTTACCGGCTGCGCCGTCTGCATATGAGTCAGTCCGGGCATGACGGTGCCCGCATGATCGAGCGCCTTTTCAGCAATCGTGCGTTGATAAAGCGCCAGCGCAGCATCAATCGCGTCTATCGTGTCGCGCATCCACAGTCGGAAATCGGTCGCAACCTGATCGTTGCGCGAGCGCGCGGTATGCAGCCGTCCCGCTGCCTCGCCGATCAATTCAGACAGGCGGCCTTCCACGTTCATATGGATGTCTTCGAGCGCGCGCTTGAAGGAAAACTTGCCCGCCTCGATCTCTGACAGAATCGTGTCTAGACCGTGAGCGATCTTTTTCGCATCGTCGGCCGCAATGATGCCTTGCTTGGCCAGCATGTCGGCATGGGCCTTGGACGCGGCGATGTCCTGGCGGTACAGATGCCGGTCGAAGTCGATAGAGGCGTTGATCTCCTCCATGATGGCGCCGGGGCCAGACGAAAACCGCCCACCCCACATCTTGTTGCTCATGGCATATTCACCAAGCAGCTCATGACCGAAACCCAATCAAGCTTCGCCAAAAAGCGCCTCGCCATGATTTTGGCGGGTGGAATCGCCGGCGTCGTCGTTGGGCTGGCGGGGGTATACGGGGTTTCGACCCTGACACGCAATGCGGGCGGCGACGCAGTCTGCCGCCCGGCTGTCGAACTGGCCATGAAAATAGCGCCTTTTGCGCGTGGCGAGGTGGCGGCCGTTAACGTTGCCAAGAGCCCTTTGAAGGTGCCCGACCTTGCCTTCCAGGATTCCACCGGCAAGCCGTTGACGCTCGAGCACTGGCGCGGACGCACGGTGCTGCTCAACCTCTGGGCCACATGGTGCGTGCCTTGCCGGCAGGAGATGCCGGCGCTCGATGCGCTTGAGCAACGGCTCGGCGGCCCCGGATTCGAGGTCGTGGCGGTCAATATCGACACACGCGATCCCGACAAGCCGAAGGCGTGGCTCAAGGAGGTTGGCGTGCAGAAACTTGCCTATTACGCCGACCCCGCTGCCAAAAGTTTCCAGGACCTCAAGTCCATTGGCCGCGCGTTCGGCATGCCGACCACACTGCTGATCGATCCGAAAGGGTGCGAGATCGGAACGATTGCCGGCCCCGCCGAATGGGCAAGCGACGATGCGATCAAGCTCATCAAGGCGGCGCTAGGGCAATAGCTGCAGGGCAATAGCTGCAAGGCGGCGCTAGGGCAATAGCTGCGTCTCGCTGCCGGCGCGAATGCGATTATGCGCTGATGTTGAGGTTGCGGCCCACGCCTTCGGCGACGTTTGCGAGGCTCTGCAGGTTCTTCTGCGCGGCGTCGAGCACCTGGACAATCGCCGACGCATTGTCGGCATTCATGCGCAGCATCTTGGCCGCAACGGCCATCTGCACATCAGCCATTTGCGAGCCAACCAAGGCGGTGGCGATTGATACCGGATCCATCCCGGGACCGTTTCTACGGCAGGTTTATCAACGAAATGTAAATACGGCCCGACGCGGCCTTGACACTTTTGCCGGTGACCCCTATACTTAACCAAATGGTTTACTATTCAAGACCGAACCTCGACCGCACCTTTGCCGCGCTCGCCGATCCAACGCGGCGTGCCCTGCTGGCCCGGCTCAGCGAGAAAAAGGATTTGTCGGTCAGCGAATTGGCAAAGCCGTTTTCGATGTCGCTTCCTGCGATCATGAAGCATCTCGACGTGCTGTCGGATGCGGGCCTCGTCGGACGCGAGAAGAATGGCCGCATCGTGAGCTGCCGCCTGCGCGCGGAACCCATGCGCGACGCCAATGATTGGCTCAACCGCTACCAGAAGTTCTGGACCGAGCGGTTCGATCGCCTTGCTGCTTTCCTGGAGGAAGACAAATGGCCACCGTCACAACGAAACCAAGCCTCACCATCAAGCGCCGGTTCAACGCGCCGCCGGCGAAAGTCTTCGCGGCGTGGACCGACCCGGAAAAGCTGAAGTACTGGATGGGCGGTCGCGAGATCGGCTCGGTCACCGCCGAGACCGACGCACGGGTCGGCGGGCGGTTCCGAATCGTAATGCTGAAGTCCAGCGACGGCGAACAACATGACGTCAGCGGCATTTACCGTGAGGTGATACCGAACGAGAAGCTGGTGTTCACCTGGGCGTGGAAATCAACGCCCGAACGTGAATCGATCGTGACGATCACGTTCAAGGCGGACAATGGCGGCACGCTGATGACTTTCACTCATGAGCAGTTCTTCGACGAAGACGCGCGCGATCGCCACCAGCAGGGCTGGAATGCTTCGTTCGAGAAGCTGGAAAAGTATCTCGCTGCTTAGTGACGGGAGTAGACGATGCCACATCAATGGTCACACGGACATTTCTACTGGAACGAGCTGATGACGCGGAATGCCGAGCGCGACAAGAAATTCTACGGCGCGACGGTCGGCTGGACATTCGAGGCGATGCCGATGCCCGACGGCACCTATTGGGCCAAGATGGGCGATCAATATGTCGGCGGCCTGTTTCCGCTCACCAGTCCCCAGTTCGACGGCGTTCCTGAAAGCTGGATGTCTTACCTCGCGGTCGACGACGTCGACGCACGCGTAAAAAAGGCGCAGGCCGCGGGCGCGACATTGATGCGGCCGATCTTCGACATCCCCGATGTCGGCCGCATCGCCATCCTCAAGGAGCCGGGGGGCGCCGGAATCGGTTGGATGACACCGCCGAAAATGTAGCGGGAGACGAAACATGCAGCACAAGATCGTATCGCAGAGCGAATGGCTAAATGCGCGCAAGACGCTGCTCGCGAAGGAAAAGGAATTCAGCAAGACACGCGACGCCCTGAGCGCCGCGCGGCGCGATTTGCCCTGGACGCCAGTGGAAAAGAACTACGTATTTGACGGCTCAAACGGAAAAGAAAACCTCGCCGACCTGTTCGGCGGCAAGAGCCAGCTGATGGTCTATCACTTCATGCTTGGGCCGGGCTGGGTGCAGGGCTGCCCCAGCTGCTCGTTCCTCGCCGATCATTTCGACGGCGCCGTGATCCATCTTGCACATCGCGACGTGTCGCTGGTCGTAATATCGCGGGCGCCGCTTGCCGAGATCGAAGCCTATAAGAAACGTATGGGCTGGAAGTTCAAATGGGTGTCGTCGTTCGGCAACGACTTCAACCGCGACTTCCACGTCTCGTTCACCAAAGACGAAATGGCCAAGGACGCCGAGTACAACTACACGGTCGACAAGATCCCCAGTGAGGAATTACCCGGCCTGAGCGCCTTCATCCGGGACGAAAACGGCAAGGTCTTCCACACGTATTCGTCCTACGCGCGCGGGCTCGACACGCTGGTCGGGACGTACAACTTCCTCGATATGGCGCCGAAGGGCCGTGACGAAGGCGCCCTGCCCTGGACAATGGCCTGGGTGCGCCGGCACGACGAATATGAAGACAAGCCGAAAGGTGGCAGCTGCTGCGCGTAGTCAGCGCGTCGGAACCGGCTTCTCGCCGCGGTAGTCGTAAAAGCCGCGCTGCGTCTTGCGGCCGAGCCAGCCGGCCTCGACGTACTTCACGAGCAACGGGCATGGCCGATATTTCGAGTCGGCCAGCCCCTCGTAAAGCACCTGCATCACCGACAGGCAGGTGTCGAGGCCGATGAAGTCGGCGAGCTCGAGCGGGCCCATCGGGTGATGGGCGCCGAGTCGCATGGCGGTGTCGATCGATTCCACATTACCGACGCCCTCATAGAGCGTGTAAATCGCCTCGTTGATCATCGGCAGCAGGATGCGGTTCACGATGAACGCCGGAAAATCCTCCGACACCGCGATGGTCTTGCCGAGCTTGATGACAAAGGCTTTGCTTGCCTCGAACGTCGCGTCGTCGGTCGCAATGCCGCGGATCAGCTCGACGAGCTCCATCCGCGGTACCGGATTCATGAAATGGATCCCGATGAAGCGCTCCGGCCGGTCGGTTGAGGACGCGAGTCGCGTGATCGAGATCGATGAGGTGTTGGTTGCTAGAATCGCGTCGGACTTCAACGACGAGCAAAGCTCGCCGAGGATCTTGCGCTTGACCTCTTCCTTTTCGGTGGCGGTTTCGATGACCAGATCGCAACCCGAGAATGCGTCGTATTTCTCAGCCGGCTTGATGCGCGCGAGCGCGTTTTTGCGGTCGTCCTCGCTGATCGCTTTCTTGCCGACCTGGCGTGCCATGTTGCCATTGATGGTCGCCATCCCGGCCTTGATGCGGTCCGCCGAGATGTCGTTAAGGAGGACGGAATAACCGGCGAGCGCACATACATGCGCGATTCCGTTGCCCATCTGGCCGGCGCCAATTACCCCGATACTCTGAATTTTGACCATGTCTTTGTCCGATCGATGCGAAGTCCCGGCTTTGCCCTCGAATTCGGTAACTCTCGCGTTTGATTTCACTTTTACGACGTAGGACCGCACGATGCCATCGGCGGAACAACAAAACTAGAACGTAGTCAACGCTTGACCTTGTCGAGTTCCGCCGCCAGCTCCGGCAACGCCTGGTATAGATCCGCCACCAGGCCGTAGTCAGCGACCTGGAAGATCGGCGCCTCCTCGTCCTTATTGATAGCAACAATCACCTTGGAGTCTTTCATCCCGGCGAGATGCTGAATTGCGCCGGAAATTCCGACCGCGATGTAGAGCTCGGGCGCCACAACCTTGCCGGTTTGTCCGACCTGCCAGTCGTTTGGCGCATAGCCGGCGTCAACTGCGGCGCGCGATGCACCAACCGCAGCTCCCAATTTATCGGCGACAGGCTCGATATATTTGGCGAAGTTATCCCGGCTCTGCATGGCCCGGCCGCCCGAAATGATGATCTTGGCCGACGTCAGTTCAGGCCGGTCCGACTTCGACAATTGCTCCCCCGAAAAAGTCGAGAGCCCCGGGTCTGCGGCCGCGCTGGCGTTTTCGATGCTCGCGGAACCGCCGGCGCCCGCTGCCTGAAACGTCGAAGTCCGCACGGTGATGACTTTCTTCGCGTCGGATGACTTCACCGTCTGAATTGCGTTGCCCGCATAGATGGGCCGTTCGAAGGTATCGGGGGAAACCACTTTCGTGATGTCCGAAATCTGCATCACGTCGAGCAATGCCGCGACGCGCGGCATGATGTTCTTTCCGGTCGTTGTCGCGGGCGCAACGATGGCGTCGTAGCTGCTGGCAAGCGACACAATCAGCCCTGCAACCGGCTCGGCAAGCTGATGCTCGTAAGGCACGGCATCCGCTACCAGCACTTTCTTAACGCCATCGAGTTTCGACGCCGCTTCCGCTGCCGCCTTGCAATCCTTCCCGACGACAAGCACGTGAACGTCGCCGCCGATGGCCTTGGCCGCAGTGAGTGCCTTGTTCGTTGCATCCTTGAGTGTTTTGTTGTCGTGCTCGGCAACGAGAAGCGTGGTCATCTAGAGTACCCCCGCCTCGTCCTTAAGCTTGGCGACCAGGTCAGCAACCGAAGCAACCTTCACGCCTGACTTGCGACCTGGTGGTTCGCTGGTCTTGACCACCTGAAGCCGCGGCTTGATGTCGACGCCATAAGCGTCCGGCGTCTTTTCGTCGATCGGCTTCTTTTTCGCTTTCATGATGTTCGGCAGCGAGGCGTAACGCGGTTCGTTCAGCCGCAGATCGGTCGTGATGATCGCGGGCATTTTCAGCTTCACGGTTTGCAGGCCGCCATCGACCTCGCGCGTCACGCTGATGGCATCGCCTTCGATCGCAAGCTTGGACGCGAAAGTGCCCTGCGCCCAGTTCAGCAGCGCTGCAAGCATCTGCCCGGTCTGATTGCTGTCGTCGTCAATCGCCTGTTTGCCCATGATGACAAGACCAGGCCTTTCCGCGTCCACGATCGCCTTGAGGATCTTCGCGACCCCCAGCGGCTCTACGACGGCGTCGCTCTTCACCAGGATCCCGCGATCAGCTCCCATCGCGAGCGCGGTACGAATGGTTTCCGATGCTTGCGCGGGACCGATCGAGACCGCAACGATCTCGGTCGCCTTGCCGGCTTCCTTCAGGCGAATTGCTTCTTCGACGGCGATCTCGTCGAAGGGATTCATCGACATCTTGATATTGGCGAGCTCGACGCCGGAGCCGTCCGGCTTGACGCGAATTTTGACGTTGAAGTCGACCACCCGTTTCACGGGCACCAGAATTTTCATGATTCCCCATCCCGGGCGGGCACTCGAACAAGCGGGCGGAAGCTAAAGGCCGCGCTATCGCGCTGTCAACGTTTATGCTGCGGCGCAGTAAAACTAGCGGTTCTGGCCCGGCGCCCACAATATGTCGGCGGCACCTTTATCATTGGCGTATCGACCAGCCACGAACAGATAGTCAGACAGCCGGTTGACGTATTTCAGTGACGGTCCCGACACGCCTTCTCCCGGCTTGTCTTTCAGCTCGACCATGATGCGCTCGGCGCGGCGACAAACCGTGCGCGCTAGATGCAGATAGGCCGAGGCGGGACTCCCACCGGGTAGAATGAACGACTTCAGTGGCGCAAGATCCGCATTCAACCGGTCGATTTCCGCCTCAAGCCAGGCGACCTGCGCATCGGTCACCGTGAGCCGGGCGCCGCCGGGCCCCTTCTCGGCAAGACAGAGATCGGCTTCGACATCGAAGAGATCGTTCTGAATGCGGCCGAGCGCGGCATCGAGCGCCTTGTCGCCCGCGACATGCAAGCGGACGAGGCCGATCACGGCATTGACCTCGTCAACCGTGCCGTAAGCCTCGACCCGCAGGTCGTATTTCTTGCGCCGGGCGCCGGTGCCGAGCGAGGTCGTTCCGTCGTCGCCGGTCCTTGTATAAATGCGGTTGAGCACAACCATATCGAGCTCGCGAAGCCTTTCTCCCAGCCGCAGATTCAGGCTAGGCTATCTTAGCCTTTTTCTCAAAAAGGGGTGATGCTCATGCGTATACTGACGATTGCAATTGTAGCCGCCTTCCTGGCCCTGCCGGCCACTGCGCCCGCGCAGGCTTGCGGAGCAGGCATGCATTCCGCCAAGGCCGCCACGGCCGATTATTCCGCGGCCAAAAAGAAGTCCAAAAAGCCGAAGAAAGAAAAAGAGGAGTATATGCGCGCCGCTCCGATGAAGTGAGCGCCGGCTCCGTATCTTCTCCGACTAACGGCCGAGGACCCAGATCGTCGCCATAATTACAATGATGGCGACGAACTGAAACAGCACGCGCAGCCGCATCAGCTTTTGCGAGCGGTTAGGCGAGCCGCCGCGCATCATATTGATCAGGCCGAGCAGCAGCACGATCGCCACTGCCACGATGGCTGCCGGCACCAGAAAATGAGACATGAAATTCGACATGGGTTGCGCCTTCTAACATCCGCGCTCTGATCCGGCCAATGCGTCCTAAGTTTGGACTCGCCTATAAGTTGTATATCCACTAACGTCCCCAATAAATTGAGCGGGTCGGGTGGTGCATGAGGACTGGCGTTGCGGGCGCCGCGAGCGCTCGCTCATTGGAAGCCTGCGGTGACGGCTCTGGTTCCTCATCACAGCTCTCGAAATTCCGGCAGCAGGAATTCGCCGCGCGCGCCCAGCGGCGCGCGTTCGCACTCAGCGCAAGCATCGAGGATGTGCTTGTCGCCGCCGCCGATCGTGCTTCGGATCGCCTCAAGCGTGAACGGCCGGAATTTTCTGCAGCGACACTCAATAAACTTGCTTACTTTATCCCGTCGCTCTTTGGCGTCGGGGCGCTGGCCGCATTGTTCAACTCGGTGAGCACAATCGTGCTTTGCGCGCTCGCGGTGCTTCCTGCAGCCTTCCGGATTCTGGTTGTCGTGTCGCCGACCCAGGGGCGGCGCCGCGCATCTTGCACAATCGCGCACGAAGCACTGCCCATTTACACCGTCATCGCTCCTCTTTGCCGCGAGGCGCGGGTAGTGGACCAATTGCTGTCAGCTATCGAAGGGCTCGACTACCCAGCCGAGAAACTCGACGTGATCGTTATCGTCGAGGCCGACGAGCCGGCAACCCACGCCGCAATCACACGACGCAAACACCGTCTCCCGATCACGGTGGTTCCGGCGCCACCGGCTGGGCCACGCACGAAACCCAAAGCGCTCAATATTGCGCTGGAGCTCGCGCGCGGCTCATTCGTCGCGATCTACGATGCAGAGGACCGGCCGGAATCATGCCAGCTTCGTCGTGCGCTGGAAGCATTTCGATCCGCCGGAGATGATCTTGCATGCGCGCAGGCAGCGCTCTGCATCGACACTGACACCACTTGGCTTGCCCGCTATTTTACAGCGGAATATGCTGGCCACTTCGATGTCTTTCTTCCGAAGCTTGCCGGGTTCGGCTTGCCGCTGCCGCTCGGCGGCTCCTCAAACCATTTCCGGACTGCGGCTCTGCGTGAGGCGGGCGGCTGGGACCCCTACAACGTCACCGAGGACGCCGACCTCGGCATGCGTCTTGCGCGCCTCGGCTACCGATGCGGAGTGATCGAGTCCACGACC
>Ga0247792_1000053_pt1 | contig 22010 bp, 21 predicted proteins | sample UWRJS106311C6_FD_179920 | JGI IMG/M metagenome (GOLD analysis project Ga0247792, IMG submission 179920) | Soil microbial communities from Arlington Agricultural Research Station in Wisconsin, United States - UWRJ-S106-311C-6 | ecosystem: Environmental > Terrestrial > Soil > Agricultural land... | reverse complement strand
GGCATGTCTAGCCCAAGCGCGTCGCGCGCACCATAGTGACAGGCCCAACTCCTTGCAACTCAAGAAGGATCGCTCCCGAGCCGAACCGCTGGCTTTGCCCAAGCGGGTCTGATAACCGCACGCAGAGAGGGTGATTGGATGGCGGTAGCCAAAATAATCCCGCTCGTCGCGGGTAATTGGAAGATGAACGGGCTGGCGGCATCGGAAGCTGTGCTGGCCAGGATCATCTCCGGCTCTAAGGATTTTGCCGGCAAGGCTGAACTCATGGTTTGCCCGCCGGCCACCTTGGTAGCGGCATTTGCCGGAGCCGCGCGCGGCTCGTCTGTATTGATTGGCGCACAAGACTGTCACGCTGAGCCGTCGGGCGCCCACACTGGCGACATTGCCGCGGAGATGCTCGCCGATGCCGGAGCGCGCGCGGTCATCGTCGGCCATTCCGAACGGCGCGCCGACCATCACGAGACGGATGCGCAGGTCCGGGCTAAAGCGCAGGCGGCCTGGCGCGCGGGGCTGACTGCCATCGTCTGTGTCGGGGAACAGCACGCCGAGCGTGAAGCCGGCAAGACATTGCAGACTATCGGGCGTCAACTCGATGGGTCGTTGCCCGACGGAGCTACGGGGGCCAATTTGGTCGTTGCGTACGAACCCGTTTGGGCGATCGGAACCGGCCTCACGCCGACGGCGGCGGATGTGGCCGAGGTCCACGCGTTCATTCGCGACCAGCTGAACAAGCGCCTTGCCTCGCAGGCGGGAAGCGTACGGATTCTCTATGGCGGTTCGGTCAAGCCTGACAATGCCAAACAGCTTTTGACCGTCGCGAACGTGAACGGGGCCCTGGTGGGCGGGGCAAGCCTGAAAGCGGCTGATTTTCTCGGCATTGCGGCGATTTACCGCTAGCAAGGGCCGGGGTGGCAAAACGCCGGATGATCGTGTAGAGACGCCGGCGAATTCCTATATAGCCGGATGGCGCCGCCGGGCGGGAAGCCCGGATTGGTTCAGTTTGGACGGATTTTGGACTGATGCAACACGTCATCATCGTCATCCACCTGATGCTTGTTCTTGCCATGATCGGCGTGGTGCTGCTGCAGCGCTCGGAAGGCGGCGGCCTTGGTATCGGCTCGACCGGCGGTTTTATGACCAGCCGCGGCACGGCGAACGTGCTCACGCGCGCGACGGCGATCCTGGCAGGCCTGTTCTTCTTGACCAGTCTGCTGCTTTCAATTCTTGCGGGCGTCGGCCACAAGCCAACCTCCATCCTGGAGGGTGGCCAGAGCGCGCCGACGGCGCCGGGCGCGCCGCCGCCACTTGGCGGCAGCGGCGGCGGCTTGCTCAACCAGCTACAAGGTGGCCCGCCGCCGGCCGCCCCGGCGACACCAGCTGCCCCGTCGGGGCCGCAGGTGCCGCAGTCAAAGTGAAATCACAACCAAGGGGCCGGGAAATCCGGCCCCTTCAACTTTTGGGTCAGGAGCGAGCCAGAAAAGTTGGGGCAAGTTTGAGGAAAGCATGCAAATCGTGTCGCAAGTCCCCGCAAAGCTGATTAGTTATCCAGCGATGCACAGATGCAGAGCGGATTTGAGCAATTCGCGCTCGTCGAATCGATTCGCGGGGGTTAAAGGTTAGGTCCCATGGCGCGGTACATTTTCATCACCGGCGGCGTGGTCTCCTCACTCGGCAAGGGTCTCGCTTCTGCGGCACTTGGCGCGCTCTTGCAGGCGCGTGGCTACAAAGTTCGCCTGCGCAAGCTCGATCCCTACCTCAACGTCGATCCAGGCACGATGTCGCCCTACCAGCACGGCGAAGTCTTCGTGACCGATGACGGCGCCGAAACCGATCTCGACCTCGGCCACTACGAGCGCTTCACGGGCCGCCCGGCCACGCGCCACGACAACATTACGACCGGCCGTATCTACCAGGACATTCTTACGCGAGAGCGGCGCGGCGATTACCTCGGCGCAACGATTCAGGTCATCCCGCACGTCACCAATGCCATCAAGGATTTCATCCGTGAAGGTAACGATGGTTTCGACTTCGTGCTCTGCGAAATCGGGGGCACGGTCGGCGACATCGAAGGCCTGCCGTATTTCGAGGCGATCCGCCAGCTCGGAAACGATCTGCCCCGCAATCACGCAATCTACATCCATCTCACTTTGATGCCGTTCATCCCGAGTGCGGGTGAACTCAAGACCAAGCCCACCCAGCACTCGGTCAAGGAATTGCGTTCGATCGGCATTCAGCCGGATATCTTGCTGTGCCGGACCGACCGGCCGATCCCGGAAAGCGAGCGGAGGAAGCTCGCGCTGTTTTGTAACGTTCGGGAAAGCGCAGTTATCGAGGCGCGTGACGTCGACAATATCTATGCGGTGCCGGAAGCCTATTCGGCCGAGGGACTCGATGCCGAGGTGCTGGCCGCGTTCGGTATTGAGCCGCGGCAATCCCCCGATCTTGAGCGTTGGCGCCTGATCAACGAGCGCATCCGCAACCCCGAGGGTGACGTTACCATCGCCATTGTCGGCAAATACACGGGAATGAAGGACGCCTACAAATCGCTGATCGAGGCGCTCTCCCACGGCGGAATTGCCAACAAGGTTAAGGTCAATCTCGACTGGATCGAGTCGGAAGTTTTCGAAAGCGAGGACGCGGCGCCGCTTCTCGAGCACGTCAATGGCATTCTGGTCCCGGGTGGTTTCGGTCAGCGCGGCGCTGAGGGAAAAATCCGGGCAGCGCAATTCGCCCGCGAGCGTCACGTGCCCTATTTCGGCATTTGCTTCGGAATGCAGATGGCTGTGCTCGAGGCGGCACGCAATCTGTGCGGAATCGAGAATGCCAACTCGACAGAGTTCGGCGCGACAACCGAGCCTGTCGTTGGCCTGATGACGGAATGGCTCAAGGGTAACGAGTTACAGAAGCGGAGCATGAGCGGCGATCTCGGCGGCACCATGCGGCTTGGGGCTTACGATGCAGTGCTCACGCGCGGCAGCCGCGTATCGCAGATATATGGGGTGACTGAAATTTCCGAACGCCATCGTCACCGTTATGAAGTCAACACCGCGTATAAAGGGCGTCTTGAGCAGCGCGGCATGCGTTTCTCCGGAATGTCACCCGACGGTATCTTGCCGGAGATCATCGAGTACGAGGACCATCCCTGGTTTATCGGCGTGCAATTCCATCCTGAGCTGAAGTCACGGCCTTTCGAGCCGCATCCGTTGTTTTCATCTTTCATCGGTGCTGCGGTCGAGCAGAGCCGGCTGGTGTAAGCGCCCGCGATGCCGCGAGGTCTCGACCATATCGTCCATGCCGTAAGAAACCTCGATGCGTCGGCCGATCTGTACGGCCGACTCGGTTTCACCGTCGGTGCGCGCAATCGTCACCCTTGGGGCACGCATAATCACATTGTTCAGTTTCCGGGTTGCTTCATCGAGCTGCTGACGTTGGCTGAACCGGACAAGCTCGGCAGCGATGGCTTTTCCACTTTGTTCGGCGCCTACAACCGCGACTTCCTGCAACGCGGTGAGGGTCTGTCTGTTCTGATTCTGGAATCGAGAGACGCTCATGCGGATGAAAGCGAATTTCGAGAGGCAGGCATTCTGACCGCGCCGGCGATGCGCTTTGAGCGCGAGGGCAAGCGCCCCGATGGTGCGTCGGTCAAGGTCGCCTTTTCGTTGACTTTTGCCAATGACGAAGCATCACCGGATATTCGTTTCGCGAGGTGCCAGCAGCACTATCCAGAGAATTTCTGGAACCCGGCCTTTCAGCGCCACGCCAATGGCGTAACCGGCATCATCGGCGTTGTTGTCGTGGCGGAACAGCCAAAGCATCACGCGCATTTTTTTGAAAGGTTCGCCGGCGGGCCGGTGATTGCGAGCGATGGGGGCTTCGCAATCAAGACTCCGCGCGGGACGATCGACATGTTGATGCCGGCTGCCTTCACGCGCCGGTTCGGTGTGAAGGCGCCCGATGTATCGCCCGGCCCCCGGTTGGCCGCTCTTCGCTTTGCGACGGATAACATGAGCGCACTGGAGGCGATGCCGGAGCAGGCCGGAATTGCAGGAGTTTTCGCCGGGAATCCGACAGTGGTCGGATCGGGGGATGCCATGGGCGCAGTCCTTATATTCGAGGCGGCCGCGCGCGAGGCCCGTTGACCGGTGCATTGCGTCCCTTCATGGTCCGCCGCGAGGATGTGAACCCGTGGATCAGAAGCCTAACTCGACCGTGACGATCGGCGCCGTGCGCTTCGGCAATGATTTGCCGGTGTCTTTGATCGCAGGTCCATGCGCTCTGGAGAGCAAAGCGCATGCGTTGGAGATGGCGTCCGCCCTGAAGGAGATCGCGGCGCGCGCAGGAATTGGCTTCGTCTACAAGACGTCTTTCGACAAGGCCAACCGCACGTCCGCCAGGTCGGCACGCGGGCTCGGTCTCGATCAGGCCTTGCCGATTTTTTCCGAAATCCGCGACAAGCTCAAAGTTCCGGTTCTCACCGATGTGCATGAGGCGGAGCAATGTGCGCGGGTCGCGGCGGCCGTTGATGTGCTGCAAATTCCTGCCTTCCTGTGCCGGCAGACCGATCTGCTGATAGCTGCGGCGAAAACCGGCAAGGTCGTCAATGTCAAGAAAGGCCAATTCCTCGCTCCGTGGGACATGCCGAACGTTGTCGCGAAGATCACCGGTGCGGGCAATCGCAACGTTCTTGTGACCGAGCGAGGCGTCTCGTTCGGTTACAACACGCTCGTGTCTGACATGCGCGCGATTCCCATTCTCAAGCGTGAGACGTTGGCGCCCGTGATTTTCGACGCCACGCATTCGGTGCAGCAGCCGGGCGGGCAGGGGGACAAATCGGGTGGTGAGCGCGAGTTTGTGCCGGTCCTCGCGCGCGCTGCTGTCGCGGTTGGCGTTGCCGGCGTATTTATCGAAACCCATCAGGATCCCGACAGGGCGCCATCCGATGGCCCTAACATGCTGCCCCTGAAGGAGATGGAGCCGCTATTGCGCACGCTCGTCGAGTTCGACCGGCTGGCAAAGCGCTGAAGCGCGCGAAATTGAAATCTTCATGGGCCGTGTCCTCAATCTCATGGCGTTCGTCATTTTTGCGACGACGCTTTTCATGCGGTCGGTCGATCCGGTCATTCCGCAAATTGCCAGCGGGCTGAACGTCACGCCGACCACGGCGGCGCTTCTTTCGACCGGGTTCACTCTGCCTTACGCACTTGTCCAGCCCGTGCTTGGTGCTCTGGCGGACATGTTCAGCAAGACACGGCTCATTGCGGTATGCATGCTGGTCGTCGGCATCGCCACAATTGCCTGCGGCCTGGCCACAAACTTTGAAATGCTCATGATCCTGCGCGTGGTCGCCGGAGTTGCCGCCGGTGGTGTTTTTCCAATCGCACTGGCGGTTGCGGGGGACCGGGTGCCTGTACAGCAGCGGCAGGTGGCGATCGGCCGGCTGCTGTTCGCGGCCATGACGGGCAATCTACTGGGTGCCTCCGGCGCCGGTGTCATCGGTGACGTCGTGGGCTGGCGCGGCGTGTTCTTTGTGACCGGAGCGATCGATCTTGTCGCGCTAGCGGTGGCGATACCCGGCTTTCGCAGCTTGAATGAATCTCCGGGACGTTTCGACCTGTCGACGTTTATTCCGAACTATCGTGCCGTCTTCAGCAATCCGTTGGCGAAGTATTGCTTCGGTGCGGTGTTCATCGAAGCGCTGTTCCTGTTCGGCGTTTTTCCCTACATGGCGGTCCTGTTGCGCGAGGCCGGCGAAACCCATGCATCGATCGCCGGCGTTGTGATCGCGGGCTTCGGTATCGGTGGCGTGATCTACACGGTTATGGTCGCATGGCTTGTCGCGCACATAAGCGAGCGAAGGTTGATGGCGGCGGGCGGCATGGTGATGGGCGCCTGTCTTTTGGTGATCGCACTTCGCATGCCGTGGCCTGTCGAGTTTATGAATTTCATGGTGATGGGTTTCGGCTTCTACCTGCTGCACGGATGTATCCAGGTTTACGTCACGGAACTGGCGCCCTCAGCGCGCGGATCGGCTACCGCGGGGCACTCGATGTTTTTCTTTCTTGGCCAGGCAGCAGGCCCCGTCGTCTATGGTGCCGGCCTGACCAGCGTCGGTATCACGCCGGTGCTCGCGGTCGGAGCGGCTGCATTGGCCGCAACCGGGTGGACCTGCGCGCTGTGTCTTCGGCGCAGCGCCCCGAAAGGCTAGCCGCGCCCATGATAGGGAGCGACGCCCTGGTCGGGCACCCACACGCCGTTCGGAAGCTTTCCGGCCTGCCAGAACACGTCGATCGGCATTCCACCACGCGGATACCAGTAGCCGCCGATACGCAGCCATTTCGGCCGCAGCAGTGCGAATAGCCTCATGCCAATGGCGACCGTGCAGTCTTCGTGGAACGTACCGTGATTGCGAAAGCTGTTGAGATAGAGCTTCAACGACTTCGACTCGACAAGAAAGCGAGCGGGCACGTAATCGATGACCAGATGCGCGAAATCAGGTTGCCCCGTGATGGGGCACAGTGTTGTGAATTCCGGCGCAGTAAATCGCGCCACATAATTTGTCCCCGCATGCGGGTTCGGCACCCGATCAAGAACGGCCTTGTCGGGTGAGGCCGGGATCGGGCTCCGCTGGCCGAGTTGCAACCGTTTCCGTGCCATTGGCATTTTCCGCTTCGTCTGGGCACCAGTGGATGCACGGTCAGGACGGGGCATGACAAGAGGGTTGTCGATCCTGTAGAAGCCCCGTACCAATTCCGGGCACCCCATGACCGCAATTACAGACATTATTGGCCGAGAAATCCTCGATAGCCGCGGCAATCCGACCGTCGAGGTCGACGTCATTTTGGAGGATGGCTCGCGCGGACGCGCCGCCGTTCCATCCGGCGCCTCGACCGGCGCTCACGAGGCGGTGGAACTGCGCGACGGCGACAAGGCGCGTTTCGGCGGCAAGGGCGTGCGAAAGGCGGTCGATGCAGTCAATGGCGAGATATTTGATGCGCTCGGCGGCATGGACGCCGAAGCTCAGACCAAGATCGACGAAACGCTGATTTCGCTCGACGGCACGCCGAACAAGGGGCGACTTGGCGCCAACGCGATCCTCGGTGTGTCGCTCGCGACTGCCAAGGCTGCAGCCACCGCGAAGAGCGCGCCGCTTTATCGCTATGTCGGGGGCACGGCCGCGCGCGTGCTGCCCGTGCCGATGATGAATATCGTCAATGGTGGCGTGCACGCCGACAACCCGATCGATTTCCAGGAATTCATGATCATGCCGGTCGGCGCGCCGACTTTTGCCGAGGCATTGCGCGCCGGCGCGGAAATTTTCCATATGCTGCGCGGAGCGCTCAAATCGGCCGGATTGAATACCAACGTCGGCGATGAGGGCGGTTTTGCGCCGAACCTGAAGTCGGCGGAAGCCGCTCTCGACTTCGTCATGCAGGCGATCGCGAAGGCCGGATACAAGCCCGGCGGCGACGTGATGCTTGCCCTCGATTGCGCGGCCACCGAGTTTTACAAAGACGGCTCGTATGTCTACGAGGGCGAAGGCAAGAAACGTTCGAGGCAGGACCAGGCGAAGTATCTCGCCGATCTTGTCGCGAAATACCCGATCATCTCCATCGAGGACGGTATGGCAGAAGATGACTGGGAAGGCTGGAAGACTCTTACGACGCTGATCGGAAATAAATGCCAGCTCGTGGGCGACGATCTGTTTGTGACGAATGTGACGCGCTTGGCGAAGGGCATCAGGGACGGCGTCGCAAACTCTATTTTGGTAAAGGTCAATCAGATCGGCACGCTCACGGAGACGCTGGCTGCCGTCGAGATGGCTCATAAGGCCGGTTACACGGCGGTGATGTCGCACCGATCGGGCGAGACGGAAGACTCGACCATTGCCGATCTCGCCGTCGCGACCAATTGCGGGCAGATCAAGACCGGCTCGCTGGCGCGATCCGATCGAACTGCAAAGTATAATCAGCTACTGCGTATCGAGGAGGAACTCGGCCCGCAGGCGAAATTCGCGGGGCGCGATGTCCTGAAGGCCTGACCGGTGTTGCGGCACTCCGAGTCTTGCCTTTGACGGTGAATTCGACGCAAATTGCTTCCAGGACCAGATTGTGGGTGCACACGATGGATCAGACGACGAACCTGTCGACCTATGACCGCCGGCGTGCTGCGGATCGCCTGGCCGCATTCATCGTGCAGTCGATTGACGGAGCACGCGCCGTCGAGAAGCCGTTTTTCCATCTCGAATTTGACAGGGTGTTTCCCGACGACATCTATGCGCAGATCCTCGCGCTGATGCCGGAGTCATCCGATTATCGGCCGATGCATGGCCGCAGCAAAGGTCATGATCTTGCGGACGGCACACACACGCGGGTCAAGATCGATCTGTTCCCCGAATACATCCGCAATTTGCCGGCAGAAAAGCGCGCGCTGTGGGACATTGTCGGCCGCGCGCTCTGCTCGGAACCTGTCAAGCTTGCCTTCATCCGGCGCCTGGCGCCGGGATTGTCGAAGCGCTTCGGCGAAAATTTTGCGAAGGTCGGAATGTATCCGATCCCGATTTTGACGCGTGACGTCCCGGGCTACCTGATTACGCCGCACACGGACACGCGTTGGAAGGGCATCACCGTGCAGCTCTACCTGCCGAGGGACGATGCCAACACCGACATCGGCACGATCTTTCATGAAAAACTGCCTGACGGTTCCCTGCCGAAGCGGACGCAGATGCGTTTTGCGCCGAATAGCGGCTATGCGTTTGCTGTCGGGACCGATACCTGGCATTCGGCCGACCCGGTCCATAACCGCGTGAAGACTCGCGATTCGATCCTGCTCACGTATTTTGTCGATCAGGGCGTGCTGAAGGTGCTGCGCAACCGCGGCAAGCGCGTCGGAAACTTCTTCCTCAACGAGATCCGGCACAGGATCTGACGCCATTAAAGGCGCTTTAACGGCCTTGGCCCATCTTGCGGGCCATGGTTACGCATCGCCGCCGCCGCACATTCCTGACCGTCCTCGGTCTCTACACCTTTGCGGCGCTGTTCATCGGCTATTTCGCGGCCAATGCCTTCACTGGCAATCACGGACTGCGCGCCCAGCAGGACCTCGAGCAACAGCTCACGGCGATGAAGGGCGATCTGATGCAGCTCAAGGCGGAACGCGCGGTGTGGGAACGCCGGGTGTCGCTTTTGCGGGCCGACCGGATCGACCCCGACATGCTGGATGAGCGGGCGCGTGCCCTGCTTGGCTACGTCGATCCGCGCGATCTTACCCTGCTGCTCAATCCCCGTTAGCAACTGCGGAAGGCCGGCGGCGTTATCCACCGCTCGCCTTGAAATTTTCAGCCAATTTCTGGGCGTTTTGCGCAATTCCCCGCGGCAGTCTCGCGCTTTCACCGCCGGGGGATTTAAGCTATTGGGGTTCGGGAAAGCCTACCGACACCTCGTCACAATTGCCGGACGCTTTCGCAGGGAGTGCTAATGGCGGTCGCCCAGAAGAGTCCCAGCACCGACGCCAAACCCGTCGCCGATTTCAGCAAGGAGCAGGAGCTTTCCGCCTACCGCACTATGCTGACCATCCGCCGCTTCGAAGAGAAGGCGGGGCAGATGTACGGCATGGGCCTGATTGGCGGGTTCTGCCATCTCTACATCGGCCAGGAAGCCGTCGTCGTCGGCATGCAGATGGTGCTCAAGCCCGGCGACCAGGTCATTACCGGCTATCGCGACCACGGTCACATGATCGCAACCGGGATGGATCCCAAGGGAGTCATGGCCGAGCTCACTGGCCGCGCGCACGGCTATTCCAAAGGCAAGGGCGGCTCCATGCACATGTTCAGCGTGGAGAAAGGTTTCTACGGCGGGCACGGAATTGTGGGCGCGCAGGTGCCGCTCGGTACCGGTCTTGCTTTCGCCAACAACTACCGCAGCAACGGCAACATCAGCATCACATATTTCGGCGACGGCGCCGCCAATCAGGGCCAGGTCTACGAAAGCTTCAACATGGCGGAGCTGTGGAAGCTGCCCGCGGTCTACGTGATCGAGAATAATCGCTATGCGATGGGGACGGCGATCACGCGTTCTTCGGCCGAGGTCAACCTGTCGCGTCGGGGGTTGTCGTTCAATATTCCCGGTGACCAGGTCGACGGTATGGATGTGCGTGCCGTGAAAGCGGCCGGAGAAAAGGCCGCCGAATGGTGCCGATCCGGCAAGGGCCCCTATATCCTCGAAATGCTGACCTACAGGTATCGCGGGCATTCGATGTCGGACCCTGCGAAGTACCGAACGCGCGAAGAAGTGGATGAAGTACGCAGCCATCACGACCCGATCGACATGGCGCGTCACAGAATTCTGGAAAAGAAATTCGCCTCCGAAGATGCACTGAAGAAGATTGACGGCGAAGTTCGCGACCTGATCAACCAGGCGGCGGAATTTGCCACCCACGATCCGGAGCCGGACGTCTCCGAACTTTATGCCGATGTGTATCGCTAATTTGTTGCCTGGAAAACAGTAGGCCATGCCGATCGAAGTGCTCATGCCCGCGCTCTCTCCCACGATGGAGAAGGGCAATCTGGCCAAGTGGCTCAAGAAAGAGGGCGATGAAGTAAAGTCCGGCGACATCATCGCCGAGATCGAGACCGACAAGGCCACGATGGAAGTCGAGGCGACCGACGAAGGCACGCTGGGAAAAATTCTGGTCCCGGAGGGGACCGCCGACGTCGCGGTGAACACCCCCATTGCCGTGATCCTCGGCGAAGGCGAGGACAAGGCAGCGATCAAGTCGTCAAAGCCGGCGTCGCAGCCGAAAGCCGCGGAGTCGGTGCCGCCGGCAAAGGCCCAGAAACCGCAAGCAAAGACACAGGATGTGCCCGCGCCAAAGCCGGCAAAGGCGCCCGCGGCACCGGTGCCACAAGCGGCGGACGACCCCGGCATCCCGGACGGCACCGAGATGGTCACCATGACCATGCGCGAGGCGCTGCGTGACGCCATGGCCGAGGAAATGCGCCGCGACAAAGATGTCTTCGTGATGGGCGAGGAGGTCGCCGAGTATCAGGGTGCGTACAAGGTGACGCAGGGGTTGCTGCAGGAGTTTGGCGCCAGGCGTGTGATCGATACGCCGATCACCGAACATGGCTTCGCCGGCCTGGGGATCGGCGCGGCGCTCGCCGGCCTTAAGCCGGTCGTCGAGTTCATGACCTTCAATTTCGCCATGCAGGCGATGGATCAGCTTGTCAATTCGGCGGCGAAGACTCTCTATATGTCGGGCGGCCAGATGGGCTGCCAGATCGTGTTTCGGGGGCCGAATGGCGCGGCCGCGCGCGTGGCCGCCCAGCACAGCCAGGACTATTCGGCGTGGTATTCGCACATCCCCGGCTTGAAGGTGATCAGTCCGTCGACAGCCGCAGATGCGAAGGGGTTGCTGAAGGCGGCCATCCGCGATCCAAATCCGGTGATTTTTCTCGAGAACGAAATTCTTTACGGTCATTCCTCGCCGGTACCGAAGCTCGACGACTTTGTGCTGCCGATCGGCAAGGCAAAGATCGCGCGTCCGGGCAATGACGTGACAATCGTGTCCTGGTCGATGGGCATGACCTATGCGCTCAAGGCGGCCGAAGAGCTGGCAGGCGCCGGTATCGACGCCGAGGTGATTGACTTGCGCACGCTCAAGCCGATGGACAACAAGGCCATCATTGCATCGGTGCAGAAGACCGGCCGCGCAGTGACCGTCGAGGAGGGCTGGCAACAAAGCGGTGTCGGCGCGGAAATCGCAGCGCGCATCATGGAGCATGCCTTCGACTATCTCGATGCGCCGGTCGCACGCGTGTCAGGTAAAGATGTGCCGATGCCTTATGCTGCAAATCTCGAAAAGCTCGCGCTGCCGTCGGTTACCGAAATCGTCGAGGCGGCGAAGGCCGTTTGCTATCGCTGAGGCTGGTGATGATCTTACGCGGCGCATGCCATTGCGGACAGGTCGAGGTGGCTTTCGAGACCGCGATGTCTGTCGCCGATCTGCCATTGCGCGCCTGCGGCTGCTCGTTCTGTCGCCGTCATGGCACCAGGGCCGTGGCGGATCCGAACGGTCGGCTGACGATTTCCGCTCCACCCAACGGGCTTAATCGCTATCGGTTCGGGCTTCGGACCGCCGATTATCTGATCTGTCGGAGTTGCGGGGCCTATGTCGCGGCCGTCATCTCGGGAAATGGCGAGGATCGGGCCACGCTGAATGTGACCGCGACCGCAATCTCCGAGCTTGCGGACCGGCATGCGGAACCGGTCGACTATGATCGCGAAACCGTCGAGGGTCGGCGGGCGCGCCGGCTCACAAGTTGGACCCCGAGCAGGATCGAACAGCGAGCACAAGCGGGGGTCGGCTAGGCCGGCGGACGACAGATGCCCACCAACATCCTCATGCCGGCGCTGTCGCCTACGATGGAGAAGGGCAATCTTGCGCGCTGGCTGAAGAAGGAGGGCGACAAGATCAAGTCCGGCGACGTGATCGCCGAGATCGAGACCGACAAGGCCACGATGGAATACGAGGCGGTCGATGAGGGCACCCTCGCCAAGATCGTGGTGCCGGAGGGGACACAGGACGTTGCGGTCAATTCGGTGATTGCCGTGCTGGCCGGCGAAGGCGAGGATGTGAAGGTGGCGGCGAGCGCTGCAAAGGTGGTGCCGGTCAAGGCACCCGAGAAAAAGCCTGAGCCTGTATCCCCCTCACCCCAGCCCTCCCCCCAACGGGGAGAGGGAGGAGTCCCTGCCGTGACGCAAGCACAGCGCGCTTCACCTCTCCCCAGCGGGGAGAGGTCGCCGCCAAAGGCGGCGGGTGAGGGGGCTCGGACCTCTCCGGGCAATCGCGTCTTTTCGTCGCCATTGGCTCGCCGCCTCGCGAAGGAGGCCGACATCGATCTCGGCCGCGTGCAGGGCTCGGGTCCGCACGGCCGCGTGATTGCGCGCGACATCGATGCCGCAAAGTCGGGCAAGGGCTTACACGCGCCCGCTGCCAGTGGACCGCAAAGGGCGGCCATGGCGCCAGCCATGTCCGACCAACAAATTCTGTCGCTTTATGAGCCGAACTCGTACGAACTCGTGCCGCACGATGGCATGCGACGCACGATCGCCCAGCGTTTGACGGCATCCGTGCAAACGGTTCCGCATTTCTATCTGACGATGGATTGCGATATCGGAAAGCTGCTGGCGGCACGCGAGGAGATCAACGGCGCCGCACCGAAGGACAAGGACGGCAAGCCCGCCTACAAACTTTCGGTCAACGATTTCGTCATTAAAGCACTGGCTCTCGCGCTTCAACGAATACCGGACGCGAACGTCAGCTGGACCGAAGGCGGCATGCTCAAGCACAGGCATTCCGATATCGGCGTCGCAGTAGCGTTGCCTGGCGGGCTGATCACGCCGATCGTCCGCGGCGCGGAAAGCAAATCCTTGTCCGCAATCTCAAACGAAATGCGGGATCTCGCGGCGCGTGCGCGTGCCCGCAAGCTCAAGCCGCAGGAATACCAGGGCGGCACGTCGTCGGTCTCAAATCTCGGCATGTACGGGATCAAGGACTTCACGGCGGTGATCAATCCGCCGCAATCGACCATCCTCGCGGTTGGTGCTGCCGAAGAGCGCGCGGTCGCGCGCCACGGCAAGATCGAGGCCGCTCACATCATGAGCGTGACGCTGTCCTGCGATCACCGTTCGGTTGACGGCGCGCTCGGCGCCGAGCTGATCGGTGCGTTCAAGACGCTGATCGAAAATCCCGTGATGATGGTCGTCTGACTGTCAGGGCGGATCGAAGCCGTGCGCAGTGAACGCCGCCTGTGCTTCCGGCGAGCTTAGGAACTTGACCAATGCCTTGCCTGCCTCGTTGTTCGGTGACGACGCACCGACGCCGGCTGCGAATACAGTCGTGCTGCCGAGATCCCCGGGCAATGGGCCGACGATTTCGACGCCTTCGGTAGAAGCAAGTTCCGGTTTGCTTTGAATGGCAATGTCGACCTCACCGCTGATCAATAACGTGCCCACAAAACCGGCCGGCGGCGGAAATTTGCTCTTGGCTTTAATGTCGGCGGCAATCCCCAGACGCTCGAGCACCTTGGCAAAATGGACGCCGCTCGCTCCACCAGCGGCAGGGTCGGTGTAGCCGACGACGCGAGCTGCGAGCAACGCAGTCTTGAGCGCATCCGCGGAAGAAATATCGGGCTTCGGCGCCCCGCGCCTGACGGCAATTGCGAACACTGATTTTGCAAGAGTTGCGTCAGAACCCGCTGCGATCTTACCGTCTTTGGTCAGGCTATCAATGCTGGCGCGCGACACAACCAGGACGTCCGGCACGTCACCCTCCTGAGCCTTTTTCGTAAATGCTGAAATCAGGCCCCAGGTGATGTTGAGCTTATTGCCGGTCGCTTTCTCAAATTTCGGCGCCAAGTCCTCCAGCGCGCTCTTGACCCCGATGGTGCTGTAGACCTTGATCTCGGCACCGGAGGCGGCTTGCGCCATCACACCGATCGCAAGGATCACGAGTGCACCAACGGTTCTGGTCATGTCGTTTCCCCCAATGATATAGGCAAGCATTACATGCCCAATTCGGGTTACATTCAATCGGGTCCGAGAGACGAGTAGGCGAATGGCTGACACGAATTTTGACGTTTTGATCATCGGCTCCGGCCCCGGCGGCTATGTGACGGCGATCCGGTCGGCGCAACTTGGCTTCAAGACCGCGATCGTCGAACGCGACTACCTCGGCGGTATCTGCCTGAACTGGGGCTGCATCCCGACCAAGGCCTTGCTGCGTTCGGCGGAGATCTTTCACTATTTCCAGCACGCCAAGGACTTCGGGCTGAAGGCCGACAATGTCGGCTACGATCCGAAAGCAGTCGTCGCGCGCTCACGCGCCGTGGCGAAGCGGCTCAACGACGGCGTCGGCTTTCTCATGAAGAAAAACAAGGTCTCGATCATCTGGGGCGAGGCCTCGATCGACGCGCCAGGCAAAGTGACTGTGAAGGCCTCGAAGAGTGAAGCTCCGAAGGGCGCGATTGGCGCTGGCACTTACCAGGCAAAACACATCATCATTGCGACGGGCGCGCGCCCGCGCGTGTTGCCGGGCATCGAGCCGGACAAGAAGCTGGTCTGGACCTACTTCGAGGCGATGGCGCCGGATCGCGTTCCGAAATCTTTGCTGGTCATCGGCTCGGGGGCGATTGGGATCGAATTTGCCTCTTTTTTCAGGACCCTCGGTTCCGATGTGACCGTCGTTGAGGTATTGCCGCAAATACTTCCCGTAGAGGATCAGGAGATTCAGGCATTCGCCCGCAAGAGCTTCGAGAAGCAGGGCATAAAGATTCACACCAACGCAAAAGTCACCAAGCTTGATAAGAAAAGCGATAGCGTCACCGCCACAATTGAAGAAGGCGGTAAATCGCAGACGCTGACCGTTGAGCGCGTCATCTCAGCCGTCGGCGTTGTCGGCAACATTGAAAATCTTGGCCTCGAGAAAGTCGGCGTGAAGACCGACCGCGGCATCATTATTGTCGACAAGCTCAACAAAACGCACGTTCCAGGCATCTATGCGATCGGCGATGTGTCCGGACCCCCAATGCTCGCGCACAAGGCCGAGCATGAAGGGGTCGTTTGCATTGAGGCAATCAAGGGTCTTAACCCGCACCCGATGAACAAGTTGATGATCCCCGGCTGCACTTATTGCTCACCGCAAATCGCGTCGGTAGGGCTCACCGAGCAGGCAGCGAAAGAGAGAAAACTCGATATCCGGGTCGGCCGCTTTCCTTTCATGGGCAACGGCAAGGCCATCGCGCTCGGTGAGGATCAGGGCTTGGTGAAAGTCATCTTCGACAAGAAAACCGGTCAACTGCTCGGCGCTCATATGGTCGGCGCTGAAGTGACCGAGCTCATCCAGGGTTACGTCGTTGCGATGAACCTTGAGACGACGGAAGAAGAGCTGATGCATACGGTCTTCCCGCATCCGACATTGTCGGAAATGATGAAGGAAGCGGTGCTCGATGCCTACGGGCGCGTGCTCAACGTCTAATGCGACCTTATTTGGCGTATCGGCGCCACAAGGCACCGGCGATGTTGGAATAGTCGTCAGTCCAGGTTCGCACGGCCGGATCGGGAGGGGTGAGAACCCACATCTTGCTCCATTTCAGTTCGCCGATGTCGTCAATGTCCTCGGCCGCAATTGCAACATCTGACGCAAAAATATAATTGCCGTCGTCGGCTTCTTCCGTGTCGCTGCTCCAGATCCAGGTCTTGAGCCCGTTGGCATTGGCAATTCCTTCGACAACACTTTTAAGCTCGAGGTGCCTGTTCGAGATGTGCATGAGCACGACGCCGTGCGGGGCGAGTTTTGATTTATAAAGAGCCATTGCTTCGGCGGTCGCAAGATGCACTGGAACGGCGTCAGACGAATAGGCATCGACAATGATGAGGTCGTAAACGCGGTCAGGCTCGTGTGCAAATGTGAGGCGCGCGTCCCCAAGCACAATCGGGAGGTCCGGCGCGCAGGATGACAAGAAAGTAAACCGCGCGGGGTTGCGTGCGATCTCGACCACTGTCGGATCGATTTCAAAAAACCGCCATGTCTCGCCAGGTTTCATGAGGCATGCCAGCGTGCCGGAGCCAAGGCCAATCACTGCGACGCGCAGAGGGCCTTCTTTCCGCGCGCGAACAGACCAGATCACCTGGTTCATCGCCGATCTGTCGTGATAGTAGGTGATCGGCTTCGGGCGGCCGCTGACCGGTTCACCGTTCTCGTTAGCGATCACCTGGGCTCCGTGAATCGTGGAGCCGTGCTTGAGTATGCGAAAGCGCCCATCATCAGTATCGTAAATCTTGTGCACTCCGAAAAAGCTGCGCAGGGTTACGATGTGATATTCGCCGGTTGGATAGATCCGGATCGCGATGAGCGCGATTGCGACAACAAAAGCTGACTTTGGCGGGTCGCGGAAAAGAACAATCGAAATTCCTGCAAGCGCAAGCACGGCAGCTGTGAGGAGAGTATTGTCATCGTCGAGGGCCGCGCCGCCAAAGCCAGGGGCCAGCAGAAAGATCGCGACCACGGTCGCCGCAGGCCAGAACCAATTGTCGAACTGCGGCCATTGCGACGGCGAAAGTGGCCAGAGCCAGCGATTGAACGGCTTCCATATGTCCTGAGAGAGGGGGCGGCAGAGCACTGCCAGCACGGCAAGGATCGGGTATTCGGCGACCCATGAGAACGCGTAAGGCGCAACCAATCCGGCAAACAGGCCGCCGACCATGCCGCCGAAAGACAACGAAACATAAAACGTCGTCAGATCGCGCGGAGGCGGCCGGGTCCGGGCCAGTTCGCCGTGACATGCAAGAGCAATGACAAAGAAAGCCAGCAGATGACCGCCCAGATTGAAAAATATCGGGATCCACGTCGTATAGAAAAGCAGCACCACGATTGTGGCGACCGCAAAAGGTTGCAGCAAAAGGGCAATCCGATGGGGGATCAGGGGCCGGCGCTGAAAGACCAGAACCCAGGTCAGCAGATACAGCGACAGAGGAATAACCCATAGCAGCGGCGCCGCGGCCACGTCAGTCGAGACGTATGCGGTCACCGCGACAAGCAAGCCGGACGGAACGGCCGAAATAAAAACCCAGCGTCCGACCGCCGGCCATGCCGGTTTGGAAACGGTCTTGCTGCGCCCGGGCTCGGCGTTGCGGCGGCGCGGATCCTTCAACATCAAAACTGCACAAACGGCGACCAACAGGATGAGCAGCACAAAACCGAAGCTCCACATTCGATTTTGCATCTGTAACGTGAATACCGGCTCGAACAGCGCGGGGTACGTGAGCAGCGCAAGGAAGCTCCCGACGTTCGATGCCGCATAAAGAAAATAAGGGTCATGCGCATCGGGATGGCCCGTGCGCACGAACCAGGCCTGCAACAGCGGATTGCTGGCGGACAACGCGAGGAACGGCAGGCCGATCGAGACTGCAAAGAGGCCGAGAAGCCAAAGTGCAGCAATATCGGTCACGGGTGGCGTGCCCCAGCCCTCTGCAACCCCCAGCGGGAGCGCGAGCGCGGCCACGAGCAAAAGCGCAAGATGAATTGCGACCGGCGCATAACGCTGCCGCAATGTCGTTAGCACGTGAGCATAGGCGTAGCCGGCGAGCAGCATTGACTGGAAAAAGACCATCGCCACCGACCACACCGATGGCGAGCCGCCCAGGCGCGGCAGCACCATGCGCGTGAACATCGGCTGCACGCCAAAGAGCAGCAGTGCGCTCAAAAAAACCGCGGCGGTGTAAGTGGCGAGCGTGAGAGCGTGCGTCCGCGTCTTCGAGCGTCGCGTTGATCGTCTGGCCATTGCAATCCTGAAGGCGGGGCGGAGGCGAGCTCGTAGAAAGCGAAGAGTTGTACCCGAGTCCGCCGCCGTGCCGCATCCAAAATCGGGAAAACGGATGAATTTAGGCTACCAAAGCGGCCTTGCGGCGGTCACGGTACAGCCGTAAGTAAAAGCCATGGCAGTCGTTCTCGACCTGGTGAACAATCCGCGCCCGCGTCACCCGGAGAAGGCGCATCGGCCGGATTCGCCGGTCCAGAAAAAGCCCGACTGGATTCGTGTGAAGGCCCCGGTCTCGGCCGGCTATTTCGCCACCCAGAAGATCATGCGTGACAACGGCCTGCACACGGTGTGTGAGGAGGCCGGTTGCCCGAATATCGGCGAATGCTGGGAGAAGAAGCACGCAACTTTCATGATCATGGGCGACACCTGCACCCGTGCCTGCGCTTTCTGCAATGTGAAGACCGGCCTGCCGGGCGCCCTCGACGCAAGCGAGTCGGGCCATGTCGCCGACGCGACCGCGAAACTCGGTCTCGCCCACATCGTGGTGACCTCCGTCGATCGTGACGACCTACCGGATGGCGGCGCGCGGCATTTTGCCGAGACGATCCACGCCATTCGCGAGCGTTGCCCGCAAACCACCATCGAAGTGCTGACGCCGGACTTTTTGCGCAAGGACGGCGCACTGGAGATTGTCGTCGAGGCAAAGCCCGACGTCTTCAACCATAATCTCGAGACTGTTCCTTCGCTCTATCTCACCGTGCGTCCCGGCGCGCGCTACTTTCATTCGCTGCGACTGCTGCAGCGGGTGAAGGAGCTTGATCCGGCCATGTTCACGAAGTCGGGGATCATGGTCGGTCTCGGCGAAGAGCGGAACGAAGTGGTGCAGGTGATGGATGATATGCGGTCGGCGCAGGTGGATTTTCTGACGATCGGGCAGTATCTGCAGCCGACCCGCAAGCATCACGAGGTCAAGCGCTTTGTGCCGCCGGATGAGTTCAAATCGCTTGAAACGATCGCCTATACGAAAGGCTTCCTGATGGTGGCGTCTTCGCCGCTGACGCGCTCGTCGCATCACGCCGGGGACGATTTCGCGCGCTTGAAGGCCGCGCGGACCGCGGCGCCCTGATGGCCTATGCCTGAGTTTTCAACGAAGCGCCGGGTCCGCCACACCGCGGCGGATATGTTCGACCTGGTCGCGGATGTCAAAAAATATCCGGAATTCGTGCCGCTGTGCAGCGCCCTGACGGTAAAGAGCCGCAATGAAAAGGATGACGGCACCATCGTTCTGGTTGCCGACATGACTGTTGCCTACAAGATCATTCGCGAGACATTCACCAGTCGTGTCACGCTCGACCGGCCCAACCTCAGGATTTTTGTCGAATATCTCAGCGGGCCATTCAAGCGCATGCACAACCGCTGGACCTTTCATCCAGCGGGCGAGAGCGCCTGCGATGTTGAGTTCTTCATCACGTATGAATTCAAGAACCGGGCGCTCGCGATGCTGATGGGAGCCATGTTCGACGCAGCGTTCCGTCGTTTCGCCGCCGCATTCGAGCAGCGCGCCGATGTCGTCTATGGACGCAAGACGGCTTGAAAAGAATTGCCCGGCGGAAGAGATCCGCCGGGCAACCAAAGCCGGTTCTGATCAGGTGCGCGTGCGCATCCGCATCATGAAGCTGTCGAATCCAAGCTCGGCAACCTGCAGCCATGCGAAGGAATCGTTGCGGAAGGGTACGACGCTGTCATAGAGTTTTTTGAAATGCGGATTGCTCTTCGAGAGACCGTCGTAAGTCTCGTTTGCCGCCTTGTAGCAGGCTTCCATAACCGGTTGGGGGAAGGCGCGCAGCTGTGCGCCAGCCGAGATCAGTCGCCTTAGCGCAACAGGATTTAGGGCATCGTATTTAGACAGCGTCCAGACCCATGCGTCGTTGGACGCCGTGATGATCGCCGATTGATACGCCTTCGGCAATTCGTTCCACTTGGCGAGGTTGATCAGGTTGTGAGCCTGGCCGCAACCTTCCCACCAGCCGGGATAATAGTAGTACTTGGCGACCTTAACGAAGCCGAGCTTTTCATCGTCATGTGGGCCCACCCATTCGCAAGCGTCGAGCGTTCCCTTCTCAAGCGCGGGATAGATATCGCCGGCCGCGAGCTGTTGCGGCACTAATCCGAGCTTCGCCACAATAGTGCCGGCGAAGCCGCCGATGCGCATCTTCAAGCCTTTGAGATCGTCGGGCGAATTGATCTCTTTGCGGAACCAACCACCCATTTGAGCGCCGGTATTGGCCGCGGCAAAGCCGATGCAGTTGAAGTCCTTGAGAAGGCCATTGAGCAGATCCTCACCGCCAGCGTGACGAATCCAGGAAATCATTTGACGGGCGTTCAACCCGAACGGCAACGCTGTGCCGAACGTGAAGGCCGGGTTCTTGCCGAAGTAGTAGTACATTGCGGTATTGCCCATCTCGACGGTGCCATTCTGGACGGCGTCGAGCACTTGAAGACCGGGAACGATTTCGCCGGCGGCAAACACCTGCACCTGAAATTTGTTGTCGGTGATTTCGGCTATGCGTTTCGAAAAGTACTCACAGCCGCCGAACAGCGTATCGAGCGACTTCGGCCAGCTTGCCGCGAGGCGCCATTTCACTTCCGGAGTTGATTGGGCGATTGCGGGTGCAGCAACGGCTGACGCTGCAAGCCCCACGCCTGCGGCTTGCAGGAATTCACGACGTTTCATGACGTTTCCCCTCGTTTTACATCGGCCCGCCGACCGGAGGAGATTTCTCATGAATGCCCGAAGCTCGCCCGTTACCGGCGGCCGATAGCGCAATCTTACGCCATTCCGCGCAAAGGAAAAGGCCGGTCATGACTAGCTTTTGCCAGCGGGAGGTTGCGGTTCTTCCTTCTCCGCCAGTTCGCGCAGCATGCCCAGAGCCTGAAGTACGGACTGCTTGCGTACCTCGGCGCGGCCGATATCACCGTATTTACGATCATGCGCGATAATGCGGCCACTCCGCGATGCAGCACAGAAATAGACCAGACCAATCGGTTTTCCCGCAACGGCGCCGGTTGGCCCCGCAATGCCTGTAATCGAAACGGCCAGATCGACCGATGCATGGGCCAGAGCGCCTTTCGCCATTTCCTCCGCGCATTCGGTGCTGACCGCACCGTAGACGTCGATCGTCGCCGGCGTAACGCCCAACATCTGCTGCTTGGCCTCGTTCGAATAGGTGACAAAGCCGCGATCGAGTACCGCCGATGAACCCGGAATTTCGCTGATCGTTGCCGCAACCAGGCCGCCGGTGCAGGATTCCGCCGTTGCGAGCGTCAATTTCTTCCGTAAGCAGGCATCGAGAAGCGCCTTCGCAGCATCAATTGCGGATTGATCGGCCATACTATTCCCACGGCAGACGGATCGTTGCCGTCGCATAGGCCGCGATGCCTTCGCCGCGGCCGGTGAAGCCGAGCTTTTCACTCGTTGTTGCTTTCACGCCGACGCGCTCGACGCCGATCCCGGCAAGCCTGGCGATGTTTGCCCGCATCGCGTCGCGGTGCGCCCCGATGCGCGGAGCCTCGCATACAATTGTGAGATCGAGGTGCGCTATGCGGCCTTTCCTGGCGCGCACGCGGTCGACGGCAAAAGCAAGGAAGCGGTCGGAGGAAGCGCCACGCCATTGCGGATTGCTCGGCGGGAAAT
>Ga0247792_1000046_pt1 | contig 23231 bp, 20 predicted proteins | sample UWRJS106311C6_FD_179920 | JGI IMG/M metagenome (GOLD analysis project Ga0247792, IMG submission 179920) | Soil microbial communities from Arlington Agricultural Research Station in Wisconsin, United States - UWRJ-S106-311C-6 | ecosystem: Environmental > Terrestrial > Soil > Agricultural land... | reverse complement strand
GGCCACCGGCGCCTGAAAACATACCCTTCCAAGGCATTGACGCGTGGAACACTTCTACGCTGAAATCTCTTATGCCTGCCTAGAGGCAGCGTCACGAGTCCCAATGGAGGCAAACAATGCCTTTGCGTGTCTCGGGTCGAAACATCAGTATCGGCACGGCGTTACAGCGAAAAATCACTGATCGTGTCGAAGAAGCAACCTCGAAATATTTTCGCGGCGGCTATTCGGGGCATGCAACGGTGGGCAGGGACGGATTCGGGTTCCGTACCGAGTGCATCATACATCTCGATTCGGGCGCATTGCTGGAAGCCGAAGGAATGGCACCGAATGCCTATGACAGCGCCGAACAGGCGGCGATCCGTATCGAAAAGCGGTTGCGACGCTACAAACGCCGCCGCAAGGATCATCAAGCACGTCGTGGCGGCTAAAATATTAAAACGGCGCTATAAAGCTGAACTTATACCATTGACGGCGGGCCAGACGGCACTTATGGTCCGCCGCCTTCAACACCCCTTTTTGCAACTCGGCGCTGCCATTTCCGATCATTGGCCATGTCCCTGACGCTTACTGATTTCGTCGCGCCGAACGCCGTCGTTGCAGGGCTGAAGGTTAACAGCAAGAAGCAGGCAATTCAGGAATTGGCCGCGCGCGCGGCTGAACTGACGGGACAGAGCGAAAAGGAAATTCTGGAAATCCTGCTTCAGCGCGAAAAGCTCGGCTCTACCGGAGTCGGTAGTGGTGTGGCGATTCCGCATGGCAAGCTTCCGAAACTCGGCAGACTCTTTGGTCTCTTCGCACGGCTGCAGCGCCCGATCGATTTTGAGGCGCTCGACAACCAGCCTGTCGACCTCATCTTCTTGCTGCTCGCACCGGAAGCGGCGGGTGCTGATCACCTCAAGGCACTCGCACGCGTTGCACGCCAACTGCGCGATCCGGAAATTGCACGCCGGTTGCGCGAATCAACTGACGCTGATGCGCTGCATGCAGTGCTCGCGATGCCACCAGCGAGTACGGCGGCGTAAACTGCTGTACTCCTCCGCGTAAGCGGAGTGCATCAATTCAAAGTTTTCGGAAATAGGCCGGGTCTTTCGATGCCCCGCATGTGCGGGGCATCACAGCATCCGTGTCAGTGCACGCTGACGGGCTCGAGCTCCTGGCTCCAGGCGTTCGCAACGGCGGCTTCACGCGTGTCCGTCAGCATGATCGGCGTACCGTCGGCCGCATGCAACGCGAATAGCTTGATGCCCGGCGCGATTTTTGGCGCCTGCGGAAACAGATTGGCGACGTCCTCGGAACGGATTGTCTTCACGTAAGCAAGACGCCCGTCGCCGAGTTGCGCCAGTGCCTCCTGCGTAATAGCTGGATGGGCTGTGTTCGGTTCAATCTGTTTGTCGTTGGTCATGGCCCTCGACTCCTTTCTGATTCAACGCTTGACGCGGTCGAGTCCTGTTCACGAATCCGTCATTCCTGCTCGTTAATCGAGATTGTTTTCACGATCCGTTCCGGTTGTGGCCGGATGAGATCGACCGACAACAGGCCGTTTTTCAAGTCGGCGCCCATAACCTCCATGCCATCGCAGAGCACAAATGTGCGCTGGAACTGACGCGCGGCGATGCCGCGGTGGAGATATTGGCGACTCTTGTCGTCCTGCTGCCGCCCGCGAATCACCAATTGGCTTTCCTCGATGCTGACATCGAGCTGATCGCGGGTGAATCCAGCAACGGCGAGCGTGATGCGCAATCGCTCCGGATTTTGCCCGTCGCGCGGCAGGCGCTCGATGTTGTAGGGCGGGTAGCCGTCGGCCCCCTTGGCAACGCGATCGAGTACGCGCTCGATCTCATCGAATCCCAGGAGGAACGGGCTGGAGAGGGACGGAACTCGCGACATTGGTCTCAAAGCCCTCGCTTGAAGCGACTTTGACGGGGCCCCTTTCAGGCACCCCAACCGTAGAGCGACTGCCCTTCGGTCGTTCCTAATATGGGCGGGCTGGGTTAAAGGTTCAAGAACAGGGCAGAATCCGCTCCTGGCGGTCTTATTGTTGATATTTCAGACGGCTTTTCATGGCTGACGACCCCAAATTTCCGCCACTGACCATCCGCGCTCTGCGTGGGACGCCGGTGGAGGTCCCGCTGAACTACGTACTTGGTACTAGCGCGGTCGCGATCCACAAGGCCCCCCTTCTGCTGGTGGATCTGGAAACGGAGGAAGGGGTCACCGGCCGCACGTACCTTTTCTGCTACTTGCCAGCGGCTGCGCCGGCGATCACCAGCCTGCTCGAGGAAGTCGAGCGGATCGTGAAAGGCGAGGTCATCACACCCGCCGAACTATGGAAAAAACTTACGCGCCGCTTCACGCTGATCGGCGTGCAGGGCATCGTCCGCATGGCGATGTCGGCTTTCGATACAGCCTCCTGGGACGCCCTCGCCATCGCCGCGGGCAAGCCGCTTGCAGATTTCATCGGGGCAACGCCGCGCAATATTCCCGCCTACAATAGCTGCGGGCTCGGATTGAAAGACGACCTGGGAGCGCTCGCGGATGAAGCCGAGAAATTGCTCGCCGGAGGCTTTCGTGCGGTCAAGCTTCGGCTGGGCTATCCGACGGTGCAAGGAGATATCGCGGCTGTTCACGCAGTACGCAAGCGCATAGGCGATGATGTTGCGTTGATGGTCGACTACAATCAGGCGCTGGCACTCGACGATGCGCTTGTGCGCGGTCGTGCGCTCGACGCCGAGAATATTTTCTGGCTCGAAGAGCCGATCCGCCATGACGATTATGTCGGAGCTGCGAAGCTAGCGCGCGAACTCAAAGTGCCCATTCAAATCGGCGAGAATTTTTCGCTTCCTGCCGCCATGGCCGCAGCGGTTAAGCAGCGTGCCACCGACTATGTCATGCCTGATCTTGAACGAATTGGCGGAGTGACCGGATGGTGCGATGCGGCCGAGATCGCGCATTCGCACAAACTAAAAATGTCGTCACATCTTTTTCCCGAGGTCAGCGTGCATCTCCTCGCCGCCACGCCCACCTGCCATTTCCTCGAATATGTCGATTGGGCCAATGTGCTGCTTGAAGAGCCGTTGGTACTCGCTGACGGTCATGCGCAAATTTCTGCGCGACCTGGTAACGGAATGACCTGGGATAAAAAGGCAGTCGAACGCTATCGCATGCAATGAGCTAACCAAGCGGCAGCTTGAAGAGCTTGATTGCGTTGGCCCGGCCGACCTTGACGCGATCGGCCTCGCTGATGTCGGCGGCGTCGATCCACTCCGCGCCTTCTCCGACGTCTTCGAATGGCCAGTCGACGGAGAACATCACGCGGTCCACCCCCATTACCGAAATGGCGTTCACCAGCGCGGCGGTGTCGAAATTACCGGATGTTGTGAGGTGGAAGTGTTTGCGGAAATAGTGAGCCACGCTGTGCTTGGCAGGATACTTGTGCGGAGCCTTCATCCAGCCATTCCGATTGTCGATACGCCAAAGGTACACGGGAATGCCTTCACCGATATGGCCAAGCACCATTTTTAGATTTGGGCATTCATCGAATAAGCCGCTGCCGATCAGCCTAAACGCATGCACTGCGGTCTCGGCGGCAAACGCCCAATTCGGGCCGAGCAACCAGTCGTGGCCCTCGTAGAACTTCGCCCAGCTCGGAAGCGGATTGCGCGGATGAAGATAGAACGGCACATCGAGCGCCTCGACGGTGCGCCAGAACGCGCGGTACTGCGGGAGATCGTAGTAGGTGACGTTTTCCGTGGAGCCGATTTGCGAAAATCCGTTGACCAAAGCTCCGACCATTCCGAGGTCTTTGACGCAACGCGTGAGTTCGGCGGCGGCCGCCTCCGGATCCTGCATCGGAATTGCTGCAAAAGCCGTAAAACGGCCCGAGCGTTTCCGTACTTCGCCGGCGAGGGCATCATTGGCTTGCCTCGCGACCGCGACCGCTTTTTTTACATCGTGAATCGCCTGAATCGCCGGCGCATTTAACGACAGGATCATCATCTCGATCCCGTGTTTGTCCATTTCCCTGAGGCGGGTTTCCTGGATGTCGAGTAGTCGATGACTCAAGTCTTTCCAGACGTGCGAGCCGAACACGTGCGAGTCGCCCAGCGTCGGTTCAATGGCGAAGTGTTCCTCAAGCGCTATCTTGCCTTGCATTGGGCTCTCCCGGCTTTTTTGCATCATGCAATGCGGTGACGGCGTTTGTCAGCAGCCGGGCATGCAATAAAAAGCCGCCCTGGTTTGGGCGGCCTGCCGAGCCGTAGCTCGCGAAGGATGGTGGAGCCAGGGGGAGTCGAACCCCCGACCTCGTGAATGCCATTCACGCGCTCTCCCAACTGAGCTATGGCCCCAATTCGCGAATTCAATTGCCGCTCTTGGGGGAGCGGCAGCTGTAATCAGTTTTCCTCTTCCTTCTCGACGCCTTCGCCGATGATGTCGCTAACGTCGGCGTTGCCTTCTTCCTCTTCCTCGATGAAGGCGGCATCGTCGAGGCTCTCATCAATCTCGACTTCTTCTTCCTCACCTGCTGCAGCGCCTTCGGCCGCAGCTGGCTTCTTCTTGCCCTGCTGTTCGGCTTCTGCGTCCTCAAGCGAAACAAATTCGGCCTCGGCGGTCTCTGGGACGATGCTTTCGGTCTGAGCCACAGGCTTCGCGGCCACCGGCGCTTCAGGGCGCGCGCGCGAAGGCGCCGGCGCAACGATAGGGACAACCTTGCCGGTATAAGGTGAAATCACCGGCGTTTTGTTGAGATCGTAAAATTTACGGCCTGTGTCCGGACAGACGCGCTTGGTGCCGAGATCGGGTTTCGCCACAGTCGAGGTTCCCAGGGTGATGAAAATCGGTGTTTCACTTGGCTAGTTGCAACGCCCCTGTCAATAGCGCAGATGCCCAAAAGCCGCGGGATGACGGCCCGCGCGGCTGCGTGGTAGGACGACGAAGACTTTAGGGATACCGGCTGGTGACTTCCGCAGAATTAGCGCCGTTAACCGCCCGTCAAAGCGGCCCCGTGCAGGGCCGTGCCCGCGTGCCCGGCGACAAATCGATTTCTCATCGCGCTCTCATACTGGGGGCCCTGACGGTCGGCGAAACGACCGTCGGCGGCCTTTTGGAAGGCGAGGATGTCCTGCATACCGCCAACGCGATGCGGGCGCTTGGCGCTCATCTGGAGCGGACCGGCGAGCAGGCCTGGCGCATTCGCGGCGTCGGGGTGGCGGGCTTCGCCCAACCTGCGGGCCCGCTCGATTTTGGCAATTCCGGAACGGGCTGCCGGCTGACCATTGGAGCGGTGGCCGGCTCACCGGTAACCGTTGCCTTCGTCGGCGACGAGTCTCTGCGTAGCCGGCCGATGCGGCGCGTGCTCGACCCGCTGGAGAAAATGGGAGCGCGCGTGCTGGAGGTGGCCGACGGCGGGCGCCTCCCTCTGACAATCCGAGGTGCTGCCGATCCGATCCCGATCATTTACGAATCGCCGGTCGCTTCCGCGCAACTCAAGTCGGCCGTGTTGCTCGCCGGTCTTGCCGCGCCGGGCGAGACGACCGTCATCGAGGCGGAAGCAACCCGCGACCACACCGAGCGGTTGCTCAAGCACTTCGGTGCCAAGATCACCAGCAAGTCGCATGGCGAGCACGGACGCCGCATCGTGTTGAAGGGACAGCCTGAGCTTGAGCCAGCCAATGTCCTTGTGCCCGCAGATCCGTCTTCGGCGGCGTTCCCCCTCGTCGCGGCATTGCTCGCGCCCGGCTCCGAGCTTGTTCTCGAAGCGGTCATGACCAACCCTCTGCGAACCGGGTTACTGACGACGTTGCGCGAAATGGGAGCGAGTATTGAAGTCGTGGACAAACGCGACGGCGGCGGCGAGGAGATCGGCGATCTTCGCGTGCGTACGTCCACCCTAAAAGGCATCGATGTGCCGGCCGAGCGTGCACCATCCATGATCGACGAATACCCCCTCCTAGCCGTGGCTGCGTCGTTCGCGGAAGGCGTGACGCGAATGCGGGGTTTGCAAGAACTGCGTGTTAAAGAGTCCGATCGTCTTGCCGCGACTGTCGACATGTTGCGTGCAAACGGCGTCGCCGCTGAAATCGAGGGCGACGATTTGATAGTTCAAGGCAAGGGCCGTCCCGCCGGCGGCGCCGAAGTGAAGACGCATATGGATCATCGAATTGCGATGTCGGCTCTGGTCATGGGTCTCGCCAGCGAAAATCCGGTGCGTGTCGACGACAGCGCCTTCATTGCGACTAGCTTTCCCGGCTTCGTCGAGCTTATGCGTTCGATCGGTGCGGATCTGACATGATCATCGCGATCGACGGGCCGGCGGCGTCGGGCAAAGGCACGCTCGGCAAAAGGCTCGCTGCTTACTATAACTTGCGACACCTGGACACCGGATTGATCTATCGCGCGGTTGCGAAAGCTCTCGTCGATCGTGGGCAGCGTCCGACCGATACCAAAGCTGCTGTGGCTGCCGCGAAAGCGCTCGATCCGTCGGGCTTTGACGAAGGCATGCTCAAGACTCACGCTATCGGGGAAGCAGCATCGATCGTATCCGCCATTCCGGAAGTCCGCGCCGCCTTGCTTGCGTTCCAGCGCGAGTTTGCCGCGGCCCCACCGGGAGCGGTTCTCGATGGCCGCGACATTGGCACCGTCATCAGCCCCAATGCCAACGTTAAAATTTTCGTCACCGCGAGCCCGGAAGTGCGCGCCCGCCGCCGCGCCGCCGAATATCGGGCGCAGGGGCGGAATATCGACGAATCCGAGGTGCTGGCGGATATCCTTAAGCGCGATGAGCGCGATCAAAGCCGCGCAGCGGCGCCCCTAAAGCGCGCGCCGGATGCGCACTTGCTCGATACAACGCATTTGGATATAGACGCGGCAATCCGGGCCGCCATCGACCTCGTCGAGGCCAGCCGGGCGGGCCGAGGGCGCGAGTAACGCCCCTCGCTGTTGGAGGACAAAGCCCCGCTCGAGCCTCAGCGTAAAGCGCGCCCGATCGAACCATCGTTCCGAAAGCACGGTTTTTGCGCCGGCCAACCGGGATTCCGGAGGCCGCCGTTGGTCTGCGGGACCATCGGCCCGCGCATTTGGAACGCCATTCAAACCCGCCGGCGCGCCGCAAACAGGAGACTCCATGGCCACCGCTACAGCACCCTCGCGTGAAGACTTCGCCAAGATGCTCGACGAAGCGTTCGGAGGCGGAAACCTGCAGGAAGGTTCCGTCATCAAAGGCAAGGTCGTCGGCGTCGAAAAGGAATTTGCCGTCATCGATGTCGGTCTGAAGACCGAAGGTCGGGTCGCCTTGCGTGAATTCGCTGGCCCCGGACGGCAGGCTGATCTCAAGGTCGGCGATGAGGTTGAAGTCTATCTCGAGCGTGTCGAGAATGCGCTCGGCGAAGCGGTGCTGTCGCGCGACAAAGCGCGGCGCGAGGAAAGTTGGGGCAAGCTCGAGAAGGCATTCAACGCCAACGAGAAAGTGCAAGGCCTCATCTTCAATCAGGTCAAAGGCGGCTTCACGGTCGATCTCGACGGCGCGGTTGCGTTCCTACCGCGTTCGCAGGTCGACATCCGGCCAATTCGCGACGTCACGCCGCTGATGAGCGTGCCGCAGCAGTTCCAAATTCTGAAAATGGACCGCCGGCGCGGCAACATCGTTGTGTCACGCCGCACAGTGTTGGAAGAGACCCGTGCCGAGCAGCGGCAGGAGTTGGTGCAGAACCTCGAAGAAGGTCAGGTCATCGACGGCGTTGTGAAGAACATCACCGACTACGGTGCGTTCGTGGATCTCGGCGGCATCGACGGCCTGTTGCACGTAACCGACATCGCGTGGCGGCGCGTCAATCATCCGACCGAAGTGCTCAACATCGGCCAGCAGGTGAAAGTCAAGATCATCAAGATCAACCACGAGACGCATCGCATCTCGCTTGGCATGAAGCAGCTGCTGGACGATCCATGGCAAGGCATCGAAGGCAAGTATCCGGTGGGCGCCCGCTTCAAGGGGCGCGTCACCAACATCACCGACTATGGCGCCTTTGTGGAGCTTGAGCCTGGCATCGAGGGGCTGATCCACGTGTCCGAGATGTCATGGACCAAAAAGAACGTCCATCCGGGCAAGATCGTCTCTACTTCTCAGGAAGTCGAAGTGCAGATTCTCGAGGTCGATCCGGTCAAGCGCCGTATTTCGCTCGGCCTCAAGCAGACCATGCGCAATCCGTGGGAAGTGTTCGTCGAGAAACATCCGCCGGGGTCGACGGTCGAAGGCGAAGTCAAGAACAAGACCGAATTCGGCCTGTTCCTCGGCCTTGATGGGGACGTCGACGGAATGGTCCACCTGTCCGATCTCGACTGGAAGCGCCCCGGCGAGCAGGTGATCGAGGAGTACAAGAAGGGCGACATCGTCAAGGCGCAGGTTCTCGACGTGGATGTCGAGAAGGAGCGCATATCGCTCGGCGTCAAGCAGCTCGCCGGCGATCCGATGGAATCTGCGGGCGATCTCAAGAAAGGGTCCGTTGTCACCTGTGAGGTCACCGAGGTGAAAGAGTCCGGAATCGACGTCAAGATCGTCGGCACCGATCTCGCCGCCTTCATCAAGCGTGCCGATCTTGCCCGCGAGCGTGGCGAACAGCGGCCGGAGCGATTCTCGGTCGGCCAGAAAGTGGATGCCCGCGTCACGCAGTTCGACCGCAAGACTCACAAGGTCGGCGTTTCCATCAAGGCGCTGGAGGTGGCAGAGGAGAAAGAGGCGATTGCCCAGTACGGCACGGCCGATTCAGGTGCTTCGCTTGGCGATATCCTCGGTGCGGCGCTCAAGCAGCGGGCCGGCGATAAGCCGGAAACCGAAACCGAAACCGAAAAGGCCGAAGAATAGGCCTTTATCTAGATCCCTAAAGAGACGGAAAACCCGGGGTGAACCCGGGTTTTTCACTTTAATGCCGCCAAAACTCGGCTACATCGTTGCGCGATGCGCGACATTGACCGGTTCAATCTGGTGACGATTTGACATATGTGATGTGGAGCCGGTGCGCGATTTGCTGCACTATCACGCGTGAACCAATGGAGCGAGACCATGTCGCTCGATGCCGATGCCATCGTTGATCGTCGCCGCATGCGGCGCAAGCTCACATTCTGGCGGGTGACTGCTGTCGTGGTGGCGCTGGTCGCAATCGGCGGTGGCGCCCTCTTGTTTGTTCCTGGCAGCCGTTTGATGCCGCCGGGCGCCTACATTTCGCGCATCAAGATTCAGGGCCTCATTCGCGGCAATCAGGACAGGATCGAGGCGCTTGAACGGCTTGGCCGATCGCGTGCGAGCGCGGTGATTGTCCATATCGACAGTCCGGGTGGCACCACGGCCGGCTCCGAACAGCTCTACGACGCGCTGCGCGACCTCCAGAGCAAAAAGCCGATGGTCGTGGTCGTTGACGGGCTTGCAGCTTCCGGCGCCTATATCGCAGCGCTTTCGGCCGATCATATTATAGCCAATGAAACATCGCTGGTTGGCTCGATCGGCGTCCTTTTCCAGTATCCGAATTTCACCGATGTACTCAAAACGATCGGCATCAAGGTGGAAGAGGTGAAATCATCGCCCTTGAAGGCGGCGCCGAACGGGTTTGAGCCGACAAGTCCGGAAGCCCGCGCCGCGATCGAAGCGATCGTGCTGGATTCCTATGCCTGGTTCAAAGATCTGGTGAAGAATCGGCGGAAAATGGACAACGGCCAGCTTACCCGCGTGGCCGATGGGCGTGTCTTTACTGGCCGGCAGGCGATCGGGCTCAAGCTGGTCGACGGGCTCGGCAACGAGAAAACTGCGCTGGCCTGGCTGGAAAAGGAAAGAAAGGTGCCCGCCAACACGCCGGTTCGCGACTATTCGCTGCGGCCACGCTTCGGCGAGCTTTCTTTCCTGCACGTCACGGCTTGGACATTCGAAGCTGTGGGGCTCAGCGCCATTGCGCACCGCATCGAAGAATGGGGCGCAGTGCAGGCGGTCGAGAGACTTAATCTTGACGGTCTCTTGGCGCTTTGGCACCCTCCATCCACCAATTGAGTACCACTTGACCGGGCAGGGCGGCGTCAATGATCAAGTCAGAGCTTGTCCAGCGAATTGCCTCCCAGAATCCTCACCTCTACCAACGCGACGTCGAAAATATCGTCAACGCCATTCTTGGCGAGATCACGAGCGCCATGGCCAAAGGCGACCGCGTCGAATTGCGTGGCTTCGGCGCCTTTTCGGGGAAGCACCGGCCGGCGCGAACCGGCCGGAATCCCCGGACCGGAGCTCATGTGGCTGTCGACAAGAAATCGGTGCCGTTCTTCAAGACCGGCAAGGAAATGCGTGAGCGGTTGAACAAGCCAGACTCGATTTAGGACCGGTTTTTCCGGTTTGTGAAAATGCTATGATTGTGGCCGGGCATGTCCCGGCCGTCGTTTTTTGACAAAGGACGTCACGATGTTCCGCAAAATCGTGTCGGCGGTGATCCTCGTGCCGTTGGCGGCGGTCATTATCATTTTCGCCGTGGCCAACCGGCAATCGGTGACGGTGTCATTCGACCCCTTTTCGACGACTAGCCCAGCATATGCGGTGACGCTGCCGCTTTTCGTTCTCATCGTCGTGCTTATCATTCTTGGTGTGCTGATTGGCGGCACCGTTGCCTGGGTCGGCCAAGCCCGGTGGCGCCGTGCTGCGCGCAGGCTTGATGCCGACGTGCGCTCACTGCATCAGGAACTTGATGCAATCCGCCGACGCTTCACACCGGAAACTCCGCGCACACCGGATCCCGCCCCGTATACGGTCATTCCGCCGCCACTTCCGTGACCGTCACGTTCCGCTTTGCGGCCGAGTGGATAAAACGGTAGAACGCGCCTCATAATGCCTCTGTCGATCAAAATCTGCGGCCTTAAGACCCCGCAAGCGCTTGATGTAGCGCTCGATTCCGGGGCCAACCTCGTTGGGTTCGTATTCTTTCCCCCAAGCCCTCGTCACATTGGCTTTGAGGCTGCGCGCACGCTCGGCCAGCGTGTGCAGGGCCGCGCAGTCAAAGTCGCGCTCACCGTGGACGCGAACGATGAGATGCTGCTCGACATCATCAACGCGCTCAATCCGGACATGTTGCAGTTGCACGGCAACGAAACGCCAGATCGCGTTGTCGCCGTGCGCACACGCTTTGGCTTGCCCGTCATGAAGGCTCTTGCGATCGCCGAGCGCAGGGACCTGTCGCCCATCCGCGAGTATGCGCAGTTTGTCGAGCGGCTGATATTCGATGCGCGACCGCCGAAGGACGCGACACGACCAGGTGGACTGGGCAGGGCGTTCGATTGGACTCTCCTCAAGAATATCAACGCCGGTGTTCCCTTTATGCTGTCGGGCGGCCTCGACGCCGACAATATAGCGGAGGCGCTGCGTATCACACGTGCGCAGGGTGTCGACGTGTCTTCTGGCGTCGAACGCAGGGCCGGCGAAAAGGATGCGGAGAAAATCCGTGCGTTTGTCCGCGCCGCCCGCGCGGCCGAAGCAGAGATCTTTTCACCGCCCCTCCAGCTTGGTGAGGGGTCGATCGTGCGCCCGGTCAAATAGGCACATGCAACCATGACCGTGCAGCAGCCAAACTCATTCCGTACCGGCCCCGACGAGCGAGGGCATTTCGGCATCTATGGCGGCCGATTCGTCGCCGAGACGCTGATGCCGCTGATCCTCGAGCTTGAAGCCGCGTACGCAAAGGCCAAAGCCGATCCGAAATTCCAGAAGGAGATGGATGGCCATCTTGCAAATTACGTGGGCCGGCCTTCGTCGCTCTATTTCGCCGAACGGCTCACGGAGCACTGCGGCGGGGCAAAAATCTATTTCAAGCGCGAGGATCTCAACCACACTGGCGCGCACAAGGTGAACAACGTGCTCGGCCAGATCATGCTGGCTTTGCGCATGGGCAAGACTCGCATCATCGCGGAAACCGGCGCCGGGATGCACGGGGTCGCGACTGCGACCTTGTGCGCCAAGTTCGGCCTGCCGTGCATCGTTTATATGGGCGCGGTTGACGTCGAGCGGCAGAAGCCGAACGTGCTGAGAATGAATATCCTCGGAGCAGAAGTCCGTCCGGTCGAATCCGGCGCACGCACGCTCAAGGATGCAATGAACGAAGCGCTGCGCGACTGGGTCACCAACGTCAGCGACACGTTCTATTGCATCGGTACGGTGGCGGGCCCACATCCGTATCCGGCGATGGTGCGCGATTTCCAGTCGATTATTGGCCGCGAGACCCGCGACCAGCTGCACGCCGCCGAGGGCAGGCTGCCCGATTCGCTCATTGCCTGCATTGGTGGCGGGTCAAACGCGATGGGTCTGTTTCACCCATTTCTCGATGAGCGGTCAGTCGAGATCTACGGCGTCGAGGCGGCTGGACACGGACTCAACAGCAAGCATGCGGCCTCGATTGCCGGCGGCAGACCCGGTGTGCTGCACGGCAACCGCACCTACTTGTTGATGAACGATGATGGCCAGATCGAAGAGGCGCACTCGATTTCGGCGGGTCTCGACTACCCCGGCATCGGCCCCGAGCACGCTTGGTTGCACGACATGGGCCGCGTGAAATTTCTTTCCGCAACAGACGACGAGGCGGTGGCGGCGTTTCAGCTATGCAGCAAGCTCGAGGGCATCATCCCAGCGCTTGAGTCCGCGCATGCCCTCGCCAAAGTGCCTGATATTGCGGCGAAGAAGCCGAAGGATCATCTGATGGTGGTGAACTTGTCCGGCCGCGGCGACAAGGATCTCGCGTCTGTTGAGGCTTATCTCGAAAGAAAGAATGGATGACGACCCGCATCGAGCGTCGCTTCGCCGCGTTGAAAAAGGAAGGCCGCGCTGCGCTGGTGACATTTACCATGGCGGGCGACCCCGACTACGCGACGTCGCTTGCGATTGCCAAGGAACTGCCAAAGGCCGGGGCCGATGTCATTGAGCTCGGCATGCCGTTCACCGATCCGATGGCGGACGGTCCGGCTATCCAGGCCGCGGGATTGCGGGCGCTTAAAGCGGGCCAGCGCGTCAGCGATACACTCAGGTTGGTGCGTGAATTTCGCAAGAACGACGACGAAACACCCATTGTCCTAATGGGTTACTACAATCCCATTTATGTTTACGGCGTCGACAAATTCCTCACCGACGCAGACTCAGCTGGCGTGGACGGACTCATTGTCGTGGATTTGCCACCGGAAGAGGACGAGGAGCTCTGCCTTCCCGCGCTTAAAGCGGGCCTCAATTTCATCCGCCTCGCCACCCCGACCACCGACGACAATCGCCTCGCGGCGGTGCTCACCAATACATCCGGCTTTGTTTATTACGTTTCCATCACAGGAATTACCGGTGCCGCAGCACCGGATACCGGCAAGGTGACCGCTGCGGTTGCGCGCATCAAGCGCCACACCAAGCTTCCGGTTGCGGTCGGGTTTGGGGTCAGGACGGCAGAGCACGCCCGTGCCATCGCTGTTGGGGCTGACGGCGTGGTCGTAGGCTCAGCCCTCGTGGATGCGTTACGCCAGAGCCTCGATAAAAACGGCAACGCCGATTCGGGCACGGTGAAAGCCGTAACAAACCTGGTTTCTACACTGGCGGAGGGCCTGCGCTCCGCCCGCCGCGTGGCGGCAGAATGAACATTCGGCGCCGCAAGCGGTTATAATTTTGCCGAATCGTATTTATAGAAGCGACCCATGAACTGGATCTCCAATCTCGTACGGCCGAAGATCCGCAGTTTCCTGCGCCGTGAGACGCCGGAAAATCTCTGGATCAAGTGTCCGGAGACCGGGCAGCTCGTCTTTTACAAGGACGTCGAGGCCAATCAGTTCGTCATCCCAAGCTCGAACTACCACATGCGGATCAGCGCGCCGCAACGGCTGAAGGCGATGTTCGATGGTGGCGAGTTTGAAGATGTGGCGCTGCCTGAAGTGACGCTGGATCCGCTCAGGTTTCGTGACGAGCGCCGTTACGCCGACCGGCTGAAAGATGCCCGCGCAAAGACCGGGCTTCAGGATGCCGTAAAGGTCGGCATCGGACGGCTCGAAGGCCAGATGGTCACAATCGCAGTCCAGGATTTCGATTTCATGGGCGGTTCGCTTGGCATGGCCGCCGGTGAAGCAGTGATCACGGGGCTTGAGACCGCGGTCCGCCGGCAGACGCCGTTCATCATGTTTGCGGCTTCGGGTGGAGCGCGTATGCAGGAAGGCATCCTGTCGCTGATGCAGTTGCCACGCACGACCGTTGGCGTGCAGATGCTGCGCGAAGCACGCAAGCCCTATATTGTCGTGTTGACCAATCCGACTACGGGCGGTGTTACAGCTTCGTACGCAATGCTTGGCGATGTACAGATCGCCGAGCCCGGCGCGTTGATTGGCTTCGCGGGCCCGCGCGTAATCGAGCAGACCATCCGCGAAAAATTACCTGACGGCTTCCAGCGTGCCGAATATCTCGCCGAGCATGGCATGGTCGACATGGTCGTGCATCGGCACAAGTTGCGCCCCACGCTTGCCGAACTGTGCCGGCTGCTGACGAGAACGCCTGCACCCGGCGGCCAGCAGTATCGAGAGCAACTGCCCGTTCCGGCACACGCCTGAACGTTGACGTCATGCCCAATAATTTGTCATGGGCCGGGCATAGCCGGCCGAAGGACGGCTTGCATTCACACGCCCATGACACAGCCATCTCGCTTAGCAAGGTGGGACTGTGCCACATATATCGGTATTGCCGGGCCGCATGCGTCCCGGTGACCACAGCCGTGTTGTCATGAATCAAATCGATTCCATTGTGTCGCGGATAATGGGGCTTCACCCCAAGCGTATCGATTTATCACTCGATCGCGTGCAGCGGCTGCTTGGCGCGTTGGGGCATCCCGAGCGGAAGCTGCCGCCGGTCATTCACGTTGCCGGCACAAATGGCAAGGGATCGACGATCGCCTTTTTGCGCGCAATTCTGGAAGCTGCGGGAAAGAGCGTGCACGCGTACACGTCGCCGCATCTTGTCCGCTTCAATGAACGCTTCCGCATTGGTGCACGCGGGGAGGGACATCTCGTCTCCGATGACGAACTTGCTGCGGCCTTGCAGGAATGCGAACGAGCGAATGCGGGTGCGCCGATAACGGTGTTCGAAATAACGACCGCCGCCGGCCTTTCGATTTTTGCGCGTCATCCGGCGGATGTCGTTCTGCTTGAGGTGGGCCTTGGGGGGCGGCTCGATGCAACGAATGTCATCGACACGCCTTTAGCATCGATCATCACGCGCGTTTCGGTCGATCACACCGATTTTCTTGGCGATTCCCTGGAGAAAATTGCCGGCGAAAAGGCCGGAATACTCAAGCGGGGCGTTCCCGCCGTAGTTGCTTCGCAGCATCGCGATGTCCTTGCCGTAATCGAGCGGCAGGCCGGCAAACTCGGCGCTCCGCTGAAAATTGCCGGCGAGGATTGGACCGCCACCGAGGAGCGGGGAAGGCTGGTCTACCAGGACGAAGCGGGTTTGCTCGATCTGCCGGCTCCGAGGCTTTACGGGCGGCATCAGTTTGAAAACGCCGGCCTGGCAATTGCCGCTTTGCGTGCAGCGAAGCCATTCGCGATTCCGACTGCGGCATTCGAAGCCGGGATGACGAAGGCCGAATGGCCGGCGCGGCTGCAACGTCTGGGTCAAGGCCGGCTCGTCGACCTTGCTCCTGCCGGCAGCGAGTTGTGGCTCGACGGCGGACACAATCCGGACGGTGGCCGCGCCATAGCGGCGACACTGGCCGACCTTGAGGAGCGCGTGTCGAGACCGTTGATCCTGGTGGTCGGCATGCTTGCCAGCAAGGATTGCGAAGGTTTCCTGAGAAATTTTGCTGGCCTTGCACGTCGATTGATCGCGGTGCCGGTGCCCAGCGCCGAAAAGGGCATGACGTCGGAAGCGGTGGCGGACATCGCGCGTGCCATCGGCATTTCGGCGACAAGCCGTGACAATCTCGCCGAGGCGTTTGATGCGGCGCGCAAGCTTGATCTTGACCCGCCGCCGCGAATTTTGATTACCGGGTCCCTTTATCTGGCCGGCGACGTGCTGCGCGAGAACGGAACGCTCCCGCGATAGCGCTGCTCGGCCAATGCAAAACGGCCGGCTTTCGGCCGGCCGTTCAGGAAGTTTCTATCTCGGCTTCAGACAGAACCGCTGATCCACTGATGCAGTTTCTGCTTCGGTGCCGCCCCGACCTGGCGCGAGGCAATCTCTCCGTTCTTGAACAGCATCAGCGTTGGGATCGACATGATGCCGTATTTGGCGGCGGTGTTCGGATTCTCGTCGACGTTGAGCTTGACGATCTTGACCTTGTCGCCGAGCTGGCCCGCGATCTCTTCCAGCGCCGGCGCGATCATGCGGCAGGGGCCGCACCATTCCGCCCAGAAATCCACGACCACCGGTTCGGCAGACTTCAATACATCCGATTCAAAGCTAGCGTCCGACACTTTGCCGACGGCCATGGCAGCACCCTTTTGTCATTGAATGGGGAGAATCGCCCCCAAAAATTGTGAGGGCAGGAACCTATGAACGCAGTCTGCAAGCGTCAAGGAGCTATCGCGGCGACGTGAATGGCCAGGGCGCGGTCGAGAAGGTCGGCCGAAAGCTCCATAAGATCAGGGCCTTCGGTCCAGATGAGGGCGGCGCGAACGGGTCTGTCAGGGTAAAGCCTTTGCAGCACGGCGCGGTAAGCGGCGAGTTGCCTGACGTAAGCCTTGGGAACCTCGTCGATTCGGCTGGGCATGCGGTTGGTCTTGAAATCGGCGATCAGGACGGCGCTCTGTGTGATCGAAAGGCGATCGACTTGTCCGGAAACCGAGAGCGCCTCATTAATTTTTCCGACGATCGGAACTTCAGCGCGGCTGCCGGGTGCAAATACCTCGGCAAAATCCTTGCTCGCGATGAGGAGTAAGACTTTCCGGAGGAGCGCGGCGCGTTGATCCGGAGGCAACCTTTTGCCTCTTCGTGACAGAAACTCGTTTGCCACCTCATCCCGGCGCGGGAGCGGGATGTCCGGGAGTGACTGCAACAACCGGTGCGTCAGCGTGCCGCGCAGCCGTGCCGCTTCACGGCGGACACCGGTCCTCTGGCGCGGTTCGTCGTCGGTCATTTCAGATGGATGGATAATCGTCGGTGCCGGCGGAGAAGGCGGCGCATTTGTTGTGAGCCATGCCGGCAACGACGTCGGGTTCTCAGACGCAGGCGCGCCGCCATCCGTTACAGGCGCCACGCTTTTGCGAAAACGCCAGATCTTGCCGTCAGCATCGCTGCCCTCTTCGGATAGGGATTGCAGCGGGCCGAGCACAAGATCGTGCCAGCAACCAGCCGGCGCCTTGTTGACGCCCTTGGCACCGCAGATCAGGAGACGGTCAGCCGCGCGCGTCAAACCCACGTACAGGAGACGCCGGTACTCGTCGCACGCCGCTTCGATCGCTTGCGCTCGTGCCTGGGCCATAGGGCCGGCATCCTTGTCCTTGGCGACAGCCCAGATCAGGGCCATTGCTCCCGGCGGCGCTCCGGCAACCGGCACAGTCAGCAGCCGCGGCGGGTGCGCGCCTTCCGGCCGCGTCGTGGTGTGATCGATCAGAATGACGCTTTTCGCCTCAAGCCCCTTGGCGCCGTGCACGGTCATCACGCGCACTTCGTCGCGCGCCATTTCCATGTCACGCTTGACCTTGCTTTGCGCCGCACGAATCCAATTGAGAAAGCCTTGCAACGACGGCGTCTCGCGCTGTTCGTAGGACAGGGCGAGATTGAGAAATTCGTCGAGCGGATCGGAAGCCTCGGTTCCGAGCCTGGCAAGAATCCTGGCGCGGCCCTTAAACGCTCCGAGCACATGCGCGTAGAATTCAAACGGAGACAGTGCGCGCGCTTTTTTCGCTAAATCTTCGAGTGCCGAAGCAGCCACTGCGAACGTTTCATCTTCGGCGGCCCTGGTGCGCAGGGCGGATCGCAACGGACCCTTGCGTTGATAGGCGAGCGTGAAAAGCTTGTCGTCATCGAACCCGAACAACGGACTTTTCAGCGCCGTCGCCAGCGCGAGATCGTCATACGGCAACAACAATGCGTCGCCCAGCACCAGTAGGTCCATGATCGCAATGTGTTCGCTCAGCACCAGCCGGTCGGCGCCGGCAACCTCGATCTGCGCCTGCTTGAGCGCGCGGATCACGGCTTCGAACATCGGTCCGCGCTGACGCACGAGTATCAACACTTCGCCGGGACGTGTGCCCTCGACGATCCAGCCTTTCACCGTGCGCGCAATTTTTGCGGCAAGTTTGACCGATGGACTGGTCTCGCTGGTGGTGTCGAACGGCGCATCCCAGCCTTCTTTTCCAGATTCCTTTTCGTCGGGGCCGACGAGATCCCAGATTTCCACTTCGCCGGGAAGAGCATCCGGTAACGGCTGGTGCACGGTCCAGGTTGGATCGGCGGTGAGACCGCGGAATGCGTTGGGCTGCTTGAACACCACGTCGACGGCCTCGAGCACGCCGATTGCCGAGCGGAATGAGTAATCCAGCTTCTCGGTGGCGAATGCCACATCGCTCGTTTCGTGCACCTTGCGGAAGTGTTCGCGCATTTCTGCGAACTTATGAGGGACTGCGCCCTGGAACGAAAAGATCGATTGTTTTTCGTCACCGACCGCGAACAAGGTACGCCTCACATTGTCGCGTGCGCCGCCGGGAAGGAATTCCGCAACAAGAATTTTAATGATCTCCCACTGCTTGTTGCTGGTGTCCTGCGCTTCGTCGACGAGCACATGATTGATGCCAAGATCGAGCTTGTAAAGCACCCAGGCGGCTGCCGTGCTCTTGGTGGACGCATCGCGGAGCAATGTGAGCGCTTTGTCGATCAGATCCTCGTAGTCGAGCAGACCGCGGCGTTCTTTTTCCGCGCGATAGCGGTCAATCACGGCTGCAGCGACTGTGATCAGCGCCGCGCTGCGGTCACGCGCGCGCAAGGCGAACTCACGCGCGAGCAGCTGGCATACGCGATCCTTTTCGAGGTTGAGACGCGCGGCCCATTGCGGATTGGCCTCGGCAAGTTTTTTGGTCAGCACGCTGGCGCGACCTTTGCGGTCGCCGGTGCAGCACACGTCGAGATAATTTTCGATGCGTTCGCGCCCCGTAGCCCGAAGCGCGTCAGATAGTGAGGAGGCGCGCTCCTGGTCGGTCTTGGAGCCGGACGAAAAAACACCGATCAGCGCCGGCCACTCAGCTTGCGGAATTGCGGACTGTGAAAAGTATTCGTTTTCAACGGCTTGCAGGGTATCGCCGGGGGGAAGGCCGAAACTGCGGGCCAGCTCGCCGATCGCCCGTTGCACGCCGCCGGCGCGGTCGATCCACGCGGTAATGAGGTCGCGCTTGCCGATCGTTTCGGCGATCACATCCTTGAAGGTGATATCGGCGGCGGCCGCGATGGCCGTGGCGAGCGCTTCGCCAAGCGGGGTGGCGGGTTTTGTGGCGCCCTCCAGCAGCACGTCCAGCGTCAATCGATTGAGTATTTGAGCAGTCGCTGCCTCGTCGAGCACTTCGAAACGTGCCGCAACATCGGCTTCGAATGGGAACTGGTGCAACAGGTGAGTACAGAAGGCGTGGATGGTCTGCACTTTCAATCCGCCCGGCGTCTCCAGCGCGTTTGCAAAGAGCCGGCGCGCAACCGCGCGCTGTGCTGCATCCGGTGACTTGCCGGTGGCGAGCCTGATTCTCTCGTCAAGCGCGGCGTCGTCGAGCGTTGTCCATTTCGCCAGCGTGTCGAACACACGCGTCGCCATGTTGGTGGCGGCTGCCTTGGTGAATGTGATGCAGAGAATCTTGGCCGGATCTTCTCCACGCAGCAGCAGGTTGATCACTCGTTGCACCAGCACATGCGTCTTGCCGGAGCCGGCATTGGCAGAGACGAACACAGAGCGCTCGGGATCGGCGGCGGCGTTCTGATGCGCCTTGACGGCATCGGGAATCGTGTGCGCCGGAGTCATGGCTCGTACTCGCTTTCACCGCCCGAGGCCGCCCATTCCTTGACGCGCGCAAGATGGTCGTAGTCGCCGTAGTGTTTCTTCCACATCGGATGGACGAGCGAGCGATAGGGCTCGCCCTCGACAACGAATTTTTTCGCAATGCCGGTGAGCTTCTGCAGCGCGATATCGGCGCTGCTGTCGGGAGTGCCGGTTGCCAGCTTGATGCTCTTCGGCTCACCGGGCGGATCGCCGCCCTTGAGGCGGACATATCCAATTTCGGATACTGATCCGGCGGCGACGCCGGGAAAGCCACCTTTGCGCAGGATCGCTGCTTCCAAAGTAAGCTGCGGCGCCAGCCCGCTGCGCACCTGTGGTTCGGTGGGCAGTTGCCCCGTCTTGTAGTCAAGGATGGCGTAGCTGCCATCCGCGCGCTGTTCGATCCGATCGGCGCGCGCGGTCAGGAGAAAATCGCCTTTTCCAAGCGGGATGACATGTTTGCCGGAAATCTCGGCGAAAATCTTTTTCGCGGCGGCCCGGCGCTCGCGCTCCCAGCCTCCGAACCAGCCGGCGATACGTAGGAAACGCGTCCACCAGAACGCCCGCGCTTCTTCGTAGTCTTCGAGTTGGGCGAAATGCTTCTTACCGAGCGCAGTGAGTTCGTGCGCGACGTCGGCGGGCAAGGCATCGGCGAACTTCTTGGTGAATTCACCGACTGCCTCATGGATGAAAGTGCCCCGGTCGGCGGCGCCCGGCGGCGTGTCGACGGCCTCCAGTGGGAACAGCCGCAACACGTGCTTGGCGTAGATCGTGTAGGGGTCGCGCAGCCAGTTCTCGATTTCCGTGACGCTCAGTTGCGTCGGCCGCGCCTCTGGTGGCGGTACCGGTTGCGGCCGCGGCGCGGGGGATACTTTCGCAGGGTGATCAAGGGCGCGCGCGTAGTTTGCGTAGACGGCGCCACGCTTCAATGCGTCGTTCCAACGGTCTTCGCCGGCGACCGCCGCGAGCCGCTGGAGAAAGCGCGAACGCACCGTCGGGGCGCCAGCCTGCTTGGCGGCGCGCGTGAGAATGACCTCGGGCGCGCCCAGGCTTTGTGCGAAATCATGTGCCGAGAGGCCGATACGCAACTCCGGCAGGTTGAGGCCGAGTTCGAGCCGCATCGGGCGGCTGAGCCATGGATCGTTGCGGGTATCGGGCGGCCAGGCGCCTTCGTTGAGTCCGCCAAGCACAACACGATCCGCGTTCTGCAGCCGCGCCTCGAGCAGCCCAAGGATGCGCACACGCGGATTGCCGCTTTCAGGGCGCCGTTCAGCGCGGCCCGAGCAAAGAAGCTGGAAAACGTCCGGATAGTCCACCGCGGCAAGCACAAGCGTTCCGGACGCCTCGCTGTCGTCGATTGTTTCAAAAACGCGCTGTAATTGCAGGCCATCGGTCCCGGCATAGGCAGCGGTCACGCCGTCGTGGCTGACAAGCGCCTCAAGCGCTTTGCCGTGCGCCTGCGCCAGTTCACGCAGGCTGACCGATTTGCGGGCGAGTGCCTCAAGGGGAGCAAGCGCCTGTTTGAGCCTCTCAGCCAGTTGTTCAGCAGCTTCAAGATCAGTCGGCGATACGAAGTTGCGCGGATCGTTGCGATGCAGTTCGTCCCGCGTTGCCTTGTAGGTCGCGAGCGCATGCACGAGGCCGGCCGTTCCGCGGCGTGGCCGCGGACCGCGCAAAACGGCGCACTCAAGCGCACCTATCGCGCGGGCGTATGCATTGGGCTTGTCGCCGAGCCGGAGCAGGGAATGCTTGAGCAACGCCAGCAGTGCCGCCGGCTCAAGCCCTTGTAACGCAACTTCCGCCACGAGGCGGGCGAAGATTCCGGCGCGTGTCTCGGCAAGCGCATCACCGCCGGAATCGTCAACTTCGACTTGCCAGCGTTCGAGAGCCGCCACGACGCGGCGTGCGAGCGCGCGGTCGGGCGTGACCAGCGCAGCGGTTTTGTCCGGACTTTCGACGGTCTCGCGCAGACACGCAGCGATGGCCAGCGCTTCATCCTCGACATTGGCGGTTTCGATCACATTCACGCCGGCCATCGCTTTTTCGATAGCGACGGCGAAACCGGCGGTCCCGAGGCGGTGTTGCCAGCGATCGGTTGTCGTCGCCGGCCGCAGTGCTTCTGAGACCAGCACTTCGCGCCCGTGCGCGGCCGGATCGGCGAGTCGTTCGACTGCATCGCGCTTAATGCCGATGCGATCAAGCAAGGCATGCATGGCGAATTGGGGATGCACGGCGCCTGCCGCGTTTTTCTTATGCTCACTGCTCGCGATCTCGCGCCAGGAGTCTTCGTCGAGGTCGGCATCCAGTCCTGGCAGCACGACCGCGCCGTGCGGCAGCCGCGCGATCGCCGCAAGCAGGCTCGCCGTTGCAGGCATTGAACCAGTCGAGCCTGCGGCGATCACGGGTGCATTGCTGCTGGCGAGACGTTTCATCTCCGCGTCGATGAGCTGATCGCGCCGGTTCGCGGCATCGATTTCGCCAATTTCATTTAGGCGCTCCGGCCAGTAGCTGCGCGCGATCTTGAGGAATTTGAGTGTGAACTGCCAATACTCGTCGAACTGATCCGGCACCAGGTTGTCGAGCAGCGCCCAATCCATCTTGCGGGTGATGACGTCGTCGATCAGCCGTCCGAGATCGTCGGCGAGCGCGAGCCGTGCAGCCGGAGTGTTAGCGATCAGCGGTGCACCCTTCTCGGACCGAACACGGTCGGCCCAGTCCGCAATAAGTTGCGCCAGCAAAAGCCGCCGCTCCAGCCGATCGACCGCCGGCTCGACCTTTAGAGCGTCTTCGGCAAGTGCGCCCGTTGCGGCTTCCGCAAAAATGATCTCGTCCTCGTCCAGATCGCCTAGCGCGACGATGCGCGGAAGGATTGCCGCGTTACCATCAGGCGTTTTGAGAAATACATCGCGCGCCAGTCTGCACGCGCGGCGCGTGGGCAAATACAGCGTGGCGCGTGACAACTCGAGCGGATCTGGGGAAGCAGGAAATCCTCGGACAAGCCTGCCACCGCGCAGGGCGTCGACCAGGACCGGTAGGAAGCGCGCAGAAGCTGGGATATTGAAAACGCGGGGCGTCGACTGAGGCATCCACGAATCATACACGCTAATACGTGCAGTCGATCAATTGGTTCTTTTGCGCATGGCTGCTTCCGCCTCTTTGACCGCGTCGGGCGTGCCGACATGCATCCACAAACCGTCGAGCGGCAGCCCGAAGAGGCGGCCTTTGTTCGCGCAGCGGTCGAACATGTCGGTG
>Ga0247792_1000042_pt1 | contig 24078 bp, 24 predicted proteins | sample UWRJS106311C6_FD_179920 | JGI IMG/M metagenome (GOLD analysis project Ga0247792, IMG submission 179920) | Soil microbial communities from Arlington Agricultural Research Station in Wisconsin, United States - UWRJ-S106-311C-6 | ecosystem: Environmental > Terrestrial > Soil > Agricultural land... | reverse complement strand
GGCCAAAGGAGTGCCAAGCGGGGTTGTCACGATTCCGCCAGCGGCGACAACCAGTGCATGGCCGGCCGCCACATCCCATTCGCAGGTCGTGGCGAGGCGTGGGTAGATGTCTGCACTCCCTTCCGCGATGCGGCAGAATTTGATCGCCGAGCCGGAGGGCACGCGCGCAATCGGGCCGAGCGCGCTCACGAATTTGTCGGTGGCGGCATCCATGTGGGAACGGCTCACCGCTGCAACCGGGGCATCCGGCCAGGGCCGTGTGCTGATTGCGTCCGCGCGGCCGGAGCTGCCGCCCGATAGTCGGAGACGCTCCGCCCCGTGGCCGATGACGCCGCGCCAGAGTTGGCCCTGTTTGGGCGCAGCGACAATGCCCGCAACCGGCAAGCCGCGCGTGACAATGGCGAGGTTGACGGTGAATTCGTCACGGCCGGCAAGGAACTCGCGCGTTCCATCCAGAGGATCAACGATGACGAAGCTGCCCGTGAGGTCGGCGGGCGCCGTTGCATTGGCCGACTCTTCTGCCACCACGGGCAACTTCGGTAGAATCCGGGAGAGGCCTTGCAGGATCACCGCTTCGGATGCCTCGTCCGCCGTAGTCACCGGCGACTGGTCGGGCTTCAGACGCCGGACCACCGTCGTGGATGATGTCGCCTCGATCTCGGCGCACGCACGGACGACGAGCGCGGTCAGATCGTCCATGAGCTCCCGTGCTTGCGCGGGTGAAATGTCGGATCCTGAAATCAAATACCGCGTCCTCTGGCCGTGCGGCAGTCCTTGGCGGTTATGCGGGTGCGGTGTATCACGCCAGTAACTCGGCGTGACCACTGATTCGCCGATCGGCGCAGCGTGCATGCCCAGCGGAGACTAGTCCATGTCGGAATCGCCCATCGAAGCGCTTGATCTCGCTGCCCTGCTTTGCTCGCGGGTTTGTCACGACCTGATCAGCCCCGTCGGTGCCATTGTGAACGGGCTCGAAGTGCTTGAGGAAGAAAAGGATGAGGCGACCAAGGAATTTGCGCTTGATTTGATCAAAAGCAGTGCCGGCACGGCGTCAAAGAAATTGCAGTTCTGTCGCATTGCCTTCGGCGCTGCCGGTTCGGCGGGCGCCCAGATCGATCTCGGCGATGCAGAGACGATCTCGCGCGGCTTCCTCGAGGACGAAAAGACAAAGCTCGCCTGGAATCTGCCGCGGGCGCTGTTACAGAAAAACCGGGTCAAACTTCTGCTCAACATGCTCGCCATCGCCGGACAGGCGATTCCGCGCGGGGGCTCGCTGACCGTTGATCCCATCGGGGCCGGCGAAACGATGGGGTTTAAAGTCACTGCCGCCGGCGTCAACGCGAAAGTTCCACCAGCTGTACCTTCGCTGCTCGGTGGGGAGAGCGCCGAGGACCTCGACGCTCACCGCATTCAACCGTTCTATGCGGGTCTTCTGGCCCGGGCTTGCGGCGTCAAAGCGGCGATTGCAATGGACGGCGAAAAGGTCGTCATCACCGCGCAATGAGCGTCTGACGCGAGCCGCTTCCGGCAGTTAACGAGCGGTTAACAGTCGACCGGATGTCGCGGTCCCGCAACCAAAATTAAACGCTTCACCGACACACTGGCCGCGCTTCCGACGGAAAGCGGCGGACGGGCCAGGCCCGTCGACGAAGGCGTTTTTATGGACGACCTGCTGCGGGAATTTGTCACCGAGACGAACGAGAGTCTCGACGTGGTCGACGTCGAGCTTGTGCGTTTTGAGCAGGATCCGAACAACGCGAAGATTCTCGATAACATCTTCCGGCTGGTCCATACCATCAAAGGCACTTGCGGGTTTCTCGGGCTGCCGCGCCTCGAAGCGCTCGCACATGCAGCCGAAACGTTGATGGGCAAGTTTCGCGACGGCGCGCCGGCCTCGAGTGAGGCTGTCACGCTCATTCTCGCCACCATCGACCGCATCAAGATCATTCTCGAGTCGCTTGAAAGCGACCAACGCGAGCCCGAAGGAGCTGATGACGATCTCATCAGCAGCCTGGAGGGCATGGTCGATCGCATCAGCGTTGGAGGCGCCAAGCCTGAAAGCGAGCATTCTGTCGGGACGCTGGTTCACCAGGTTCTCGAGCGCCCTTTGCGTGAGGGCGAAGATACGCTCGACGACCTTGAGCGTGCGTTCCGCAACACGGCGATCGAAGCCGAACTTGCAAAATCACCGAAGCCTGCGGCGAGCGTCATCGATGCCGCCGTCAAGGAAGATGAGACAGGCAAGTCCGCCAATCAATCGATTCGCGTAACGGTCGACACGCTCGAACAGTTGATGACCATGGTTTCCGAGCTGGTGCTTACCCGCAACCAGCTGCTCGAAATCGTGCGCCGCCACGAGGAATCGGAATTCAAAACGCCGCTGCAACGGCTGTCGAACGTCACCGCCGAACTGCAGGAAGGCGTGATGAAGACGCGCATGCAGCCGATCGGCAACGCTTGGCAAAAGCTGCCGCGCATCGTGCGCGACCTTTCCAACGAGCTCGGGAAGAAGATCGACCTCGAAATGCAGGGCGCGGATACCGAGCTGGACCGCCAGGTTCTGGATTTGATCAAAGATCCGCTCACGCACATGGTGCGCAATTCAGCGGATCATGGCCTTGAAACCGCTGAAGAGCGGCGTGCCGCCGGCAAGCCCGAGCACGGACTGATCCGCCTCTCGGCATATCACGAGGGCGGCTACATCATCATCCGCATCGCGGATGACGGGCGCGGGCTCGACAGCGAGCGGATCAAGGCAAAAGCCGTCGCGCACGGCCTGGTTTCCGAAGTCGACGCGGAGAAATTGTCGGAAGCCCAGATTCACAAGTTCATATTCGCGCCGGGTTTTTCCACGGCGGCGAAAGTCACCAACGTATCCGGCCGTGGTGTCGGCATGGACGTTGTCCGCAACAACATCGATCAGATCGGTGGAACGATCGACGTGAAGTCGGTTTCCGGCGCAGGGTTGAGCTTCACCATCAAGATACCGCTCACGCTTGCAATCGTGGCGGCGCTGATCGTCGAAGCGGGTGGGCACCGGTTCGCGATCCCCCAGCTATCCGTTGTCGAGCTCGTGCGCGCACGCAGCGGCAGTGAACACCGGATCGAGAGCATCAAGAACACGCGAGTGCTCCGATTGCGCGACAAACTCCTGCCTCTCGTCAGCCTTCGTCAATTGTTCGGCCTCGACAAGGACACGGGCGAGATCAATGGCGGGTTCATTGTCGTCACCCAGGTCGGCAGCCAGACTTTCGGCATTGTCGTTGACGGTGTTTTCCACACCGAAGAAATCGTCGTGAAGCCGATGTCGAGCAAACTGCGCCATATCTCGATGTTCTCTGGGAACACCATTCTCGGCGACGGCTCCGTGATCATGATCATCGACCCGAACGGCGTCGCGCAGGCGTTCGGCACGAATGTGGCTTCTCAATTGGCCGCAGCGGAGGCTTCCGAGACCAAGCCTGCGCCGCCGACCGGGTCGAGCACGTCGCTGCTTGTCTTCCGGGCCGGATCGATACAGCCAAAGGCGGTCCCGCTCTCGCTCGTCACGCGACTTGAAGAAATCGACGCACAGAAAATCGAGTTGTCGAACGGCCGGCACATGGTCCAGTACCGCGGCCATCTGATGCCGCTCATCAGCATGAGCGAGAACGTGCGTGTAAAAGGGGAGGGTGCGCAGCCGCTCCTTGTGTTTTCGGACGGCAGCCGGTCGATGGCGCTCGTCGTCGATGAAATCGTCGATATCGTTGACGACACACTCAACATCCAGGTTGCGAGCGAAAATCCCGGGGTGCTCGGCTCCGCTGTCGTGCGCGGGCACGCAACCGAAATCATCGATGTCGGGCATTTTCTGCCACTCGCGTTCGAGGACTGGTTCCGCCGCAAGGAGCAGCAGGTGCAGCATCGCCCTTGCAGCGTGCTTCTCGTGGACGACTCTCCTTTCTTTCTGAACATGCTCACGCCCGTGCTGCAGGCGGCTGGGTATGTCGTGGCCACAGCCGCGTCCGCGCGGGATGCTCTGGCGATCCTGAATGAAGGGCAGGCATTTGACGTGGCCATCACCGACATCGAAATGCCGGACATGGACGGGTTCCAGTTCGCCGAAGCCGTGCGCGGCGACCCACGCATCGGCAACTTGCCGATTATCGCGCTGTCCTCCGTGGTCTCGCCGGAAGCGATTGAACGTGGACGCCGTGTCGGCTTCCACGACTACGTCGCGAAATTTGACCGCCAGGGCCTGATTGCAGCGCTCAAGGAGCAGACCGGCGTCGTCCAGGCCGCGTGACAAAACACAGCATGAACCAGAAAGCCGACCATAGTTTCAACGAATATGTGACCGCCCTGATCGGTGGCCAGCTGTTCGGTTTGCCGATCCTGCGGGTGCAGGATGTCTTTGCGCCGGAACGCCTCACCGCGGTGCCGCTTTCGCCGCCGGAAGTGGCGGGCGTCCTGAACCTGCGCGGCCGCATCGTGACATTGATAGACATGCGATGCCGCCTCGGACTTGGCAGCCGCGAAAACGGCCAGCAGTCGATGGCGATCGGCGTCGAATCGCGTGGCGAATCCTACGGCTTGCTCATCGACAGTGTCGGCGAGGTGCTCAAGCTGGACAATCAGTCGTGGGAACCGAATCCGAGCAACCTCGATGCACGACTGGCAAGCGTATCAACCGGAATTTATCGGCTCGATAGCCAATTGCTTATGGTTCTCGACGTCGACCGTGTGCTCGACATCACGGTAAAGGCGGTCGCAGCGTGACGCGGCCGGAATTGGAATGGGAATTAGGCGCGAACACAAAGAGGGCAGTACGATGAAAACCTGTTTGGTTGTTGACGACTCCAGCGTCATCCGGAAGGTGGCGCGGCGAATCCTGGAAGGCCTCGATTTCCAGATTGTGGAAGCCGAGGACGGTGAGCAGGCGCTCGAGGAATGCCGAAAGCAGTTGCCGGAGGCGATCCTGCTCGACTGGAACATGCCGAAAATGGATGGCTACGAGTTTCTGCGGTCGTTGCGCCGGCTACCCGGTGGAGATGCACCGAAGGTCGTTTTCTGCACGACTGAAAACGATGTTGCGCATATCGCGCGCGCCCTCCATGCCGGCGCGAACGAATACATCATGAAACCGTTCGACAAGGAAATCGTCGAGGCGAAATTCCAGGAAGTTGGACTGATCTGATCGCCACGTCTTCTTTCCATCTGCGTCAGTAGTGATCAGTGAAGTCAGTGCAATGAACGTTGTTGTCACGCCCTCTGCCGCTGCCAGTATAAGCCGACGCATCCGCGTCATGCTCGTCGACGATGCTGTGGTCGTTCGCGGGCTATTCGCACGCTGGGTCGAAGCCGAGCCCGATCTCGAGGTGGTCGCCACCCTGAGGACCGGGCGTGATGCCGTCAATCAGCTCGAGCGTGTTGACCCTGATGTGGTCGTGCTCGATGTCGACATGCCGGAGCTCGATGGCATCGCTGCGCTTCCGCTGCTGCTCGAGAAAAAGCGCGATCTCGTCGTGATCATGGCGTCCACGCTGACGCGGCGAAATGCCGAAATCAGCTTGCGGGCACTGTCACTGGGCGCTGCGGATTACATTCCAAAACCGGGCAGCAATCGCGAAGTCAGCGCGTCGACCGCCTTCCGCCGCGACCTTATTGAAAAAATCCGGCAGCTCGGGCTGCGCGCCAAGCGGCTGCGCCACGGTATTAAGGCCCGTGTTTCCCGTCCCGCCAAATTCGCGCCGTCGATTGTTCCGTCCGCGGAGGAGCTTACGCCGCTTCGTTTGCGGCAGATGCCGCTAACGCCTCCACGGGTCTTAGTCATCGGAGCCTCGACCGGAGGGCCGCAGGCGCTCAACCGCCTTGTCGTCCAAATCGATACCGTGATTCAGCGCGCGCCTGTCCTGATTACGCAGCACATGCCGCCGACTTTCACCGCAGTGCTCGCGGAGCACCTTGCGCGCGTGTCCAAATTTCCTGTGCGGGAAGCAAGCGACGGTGAAGAAGTGAACGCCGGGGCCATCTATCTGGCTCCCGGAGGCAAGCACCTGAAAGTTGAGCGCCGCGATGGCATGGCGGTCATCGCAATCGACGACGGCCCGATGGTGAATTTCTGCAAACCCGCGGTCGATCCTTTATTCGCATCCGCTGCACAGGTTTGGGGAAGCAAGGTTCTCGCTTTGGTGCTGACGGGAATGGGTTCGGATGGCCTTGCCGGGGCCAAGGAGATCGTCGCCGCCGGCGGGCACGTTATCGCGCAAGACGAAGAGACGAGCGTGGTTTGGGGCATGCCGGGGCAGGTGACCAATGCCGGTCTGTGCTCGGCCGTACTTCCATTGCCGGAGATTGGCGGCAGGATCACTCGCCTTTTTACAGGGGAGCGTCAGTGACCCCGCAGGGCTTCGACTATCTGCGCAAGCTTCTGCGCGAGCGCTCCGGCCTGGTGCTGGCCGCGGAGAAGCAGTACCTCGCCGAGAGTCGGCTGCTGCCGGTCGCACGCCGCAATGGCATGACCACGATCGACGAACTGATCGATCGCATGAAAGGCAAGGCATCGATTTCGCTTACCACGCAAGTGGTGGAAGCGATGACCACGAACGAGACGTTTTTCTTCCGCGACAAGCTGCCATTCGACCATTTTCGCGACACGATCATGCCCGCGCTGATTGCCGCTCGCGCGCGCGAGAAGCGCATCCGAATCTGGTGCACCGCGGCTTCCACCGGCCAGGAGCCGTATTCGCTTGCGATGCTGCTCAAGGGAATGGGCGCGGCAATTTCCGGGTATCGGATCGATATCGTGGCGACAGACTTGTCATCGGAGATCCTGGAAAAGGCAAAAAACGGTATCTACACGCAGTTCGAAGTTCAGCGTGGGCTCGCGGTCCAGCTGCTGGTCAAATATTTCGATCAAATTGGCGAATCCTGGCAGCTTGCTCCGGAATTGCGCAGCATGGTGCAATTCCGTCCCATCAATCTGCTCAACGACTTTTCTGCGCTGGGCACATTTGACGTGGTGTTCTGCAGGAACGTCCTGATCTACTTCGATCAGGACACCAAGACCGTCGTGCTCGACCGGATCGCGCGGCAGATGCCCGACGACGGATACCTTGTGCTCGGCGCAGCCGAAACCGTCATTGGTCTCACCGGTGCCTTCAAGCCACTCGCCGACAAGCGTGGACTTTACGTCCCGACCAGCGGGACGAAGCAGTCGGTGCCAGGTGCCGACAATGTCATCCGCCTTGCCGCGATAAAGGCCTAAGCCATCCGCCAAACGCGGCGCAGAAACGATTAAATTGCCAGCCGGCCTCCCCCGGCGACTTGATCTCCGAACGAATCACGTAGATTACAGGCACCGGGCTGGCGTACCGCTTTCGTCGGTGCGCGTGGGGGTTGTTGCCCGGATCACGGGTAGCGCGGCCTGAGGGGATGGTTGATCGTGGTCGACTATGTCGATCCGGTGCTGGTCGTTGACGACCTGAACACGATGACGCGCATCGTGGATGGCATGCTGCGCAAGTGCGGCTTCACCAATGTCGAGCAGTGCCATGACGGGCCGACCGCGCTGCAAAAGCTGCGCGAGAAGCCATTTTTGTTCATGATAACGGATCGTGAAATGCCCGGCATGAACGGGCTCGAGCTCGTGCGTGAGCTCCGTGCCGACCCGAAAATCCGCAACGTTCCGATCATCATTATGTCGGCCAGTTCCGAGGCGCAGCACGCCGAGGCGGCCATCGCCGCCGGCGCGAATTTCTTCATGACCAAGCCGTTCAATTTGACGACATTGAAGGACGTGATCACGCAGCTCATGCGACCGTCGCAGGGCTGATCGGGTTCCAGCACTTTCTATCCCACCATTAATTGCGTTCGGACGTCGCCCGTTCGGATCACGTTCCCCCCGCTCGCGTCGGATGCTATGTTGGACATTGAAAACGGTTGCGTTCCCTGGGGGGATAAATGCTGCAACAAAATCGAATGACGCGCCCGACGTGGCGTGGCAGGCCGGTGCAAATGATCGCGAGCCGGCTCCTTTTTCCGCTGGTCGTCATCGCTCCGCTCGCGGGGCTGGCGGCGGCTGCCGTGATCGAGGCGCCAAAGCCACAGCCCGCGCAGAAGTATCTTGGCGCGAAGGTGAGTGGGCCCAACTACACAGTCAAGCCGACGGTGCGCAGCGACGGTGTGATGCGCAACTTCGAAGCCGATACCTCGTATGGAAAATTCACCTTTGATGGCGTCGAGTTTACGAAACTGCGATTGCACGAACTGGAGGCCGCCGCTGCTATCGAAAAAATGTCGCAGTCGGAGGCTTTTGGCCAGGCGTTCGGCCGCGCTGCGCTCGGCCCGATCAAGTTCGGTGCAGACCTTCTGACGAAGCCGGCCGATACCGTCGAGCGCTCGCTCAGTGGCATCGGCAACATGCTCGATCGTGTCGGCGCGGGGCTGTCGAACACGCGCGCGGACCGTGACAACGTGATGGAAAGCCTGCTCGGCGTCAGTGATACGCAGCGCCAGCTTGCGGTCGACCTCGATGTCGATCCCTACACTGATTTTCCGCCGCTGGCGGAAAGGCTCAAGCAGATGGCCGGTGCGATGGCGGGCGGTGGTCTGCCCGTCCGCGCCGGGCTTGCACTCGTTCCCGGCGGCGCCGGGATAGCGGTTTCGTCGGTCACGAGCATGGACACCGCAAAGGACAGCCTGCGCAGCAAGTCTGCCGCGCAGGTCATCGCCGAAGCCAAGTCGACCCTCGCGTCGATCGGCGTGCCGCCGGAGACTATTGATCGCCTGGTCGAAAACCGGAACTACACGCCCGCGGATCTGCTCATCATGGCACGCGCGCTAAAGCGGCTTGGCGCCGAGAATACTGTAATTTTCGTCGACAAGGCGGCGGGCGCCGGCTCGCGCAATGTAGGTTTCTATCACCGCCGCCGTGCGCAGATCCTTGCGGCGCGCAGCAACGAACTCGGCGGCCTCGTGTCGTTCATCTCCGTGGGCGGCCAGCCGGTCAATACGACGCGAAACGGGACGATCGTCGCGGCCTTCACGTTCGACGACATTGTCTGGACCGATATCCAGCAAAAAACGTTTGCCGCAGCAACCGCGCAAATTCGTCAAATTCGCCCGGGCTCGACGCCGGTGCTTGCGGCAACCGGCACGATCACGCCGCTGGCTGACACCGAGATCAAGAAGCTCGGCTGGAAAATCGTTCAGCTCAAGCCCGAGCGGTAAGCGGAAGGGCTACTGCGCAAAAAAACCCCGGCCAGTGGCCGGGGTTTAAGTTTGGATGGGAGAGAGCCAGAAGGCTCAAACCACGCAAACGCAACGCGGGGGAATGTCGAACTTCGGCTACGCCGGAATTCTCTCGTCTGCGTCGGTCGGCTCGCGCAGCACGTAGCCGCGCCCCCAGACCGTCTCAATGTAGTTCTTGCCGCTCGATGCATTGGCGAGCTTCTTGCGAAGCTTGCAGATGAACACGTCGATGATCTTGAGTTCCGGCTCGTCCATGCCGCCGTAAAGATGATTGAGGAACATCTCCTTGGTGAGCGTCGTGCCTTTGCGCAAGGAGAGCAACTCGAGCATCTGATATTCCTTGCCGGTCAGATGCACGCGCTGGCCGCCGACCTCCACCGTTTTGGTGTCGAGATTGACGACAAGATCGCCGGTGTTGATGACCGACTGGGCGTGGCCCTTCGAGCGGCGAACAATCGCGTGGATGCGCGCGATCAGTTCGTCCTTGTGGAACGGCTTGGTCATGTAGTCGTCGGCCCCGAAGCCGAGACCTCTGACCTTGTCCTCGATGCCGGCGAGGCCGGAGAGGATAAGGATCGGCGTTTTGACCTTCGACACCCGCAGCGAGCGCAGAACCTCGAATCCCGACATATCGGGCAGGTTCAGATCGAGCAGGATGATGTCGTAGTCGTAAAGTTTGCCGAGATCGACGCCCTCCTCGCCGAGATCCGTCGTGTAGACGTTGAAGCTCTCGGACTTGAGCATCAATTCGATTGATTGTGCGGTCGCGCTGTCGTCTTCAATGAGTAAAACGCGCATTTAAGTCCCCTTCTCGCCGCAACCGGGCCATGAGGTCACGCCGCAATCCCGCGGCGAGGCTGAAAAAAACGCGGTGGGACAAACCGAATCGACACTATCGAGGCATGGTTAACAAAACCTGATTCTTCCACGCAAGCGTGCCGTAGGCAGAGACGCCCGAATCGGCGTAAGATCTTGCTGGAGAGTGGTTTTTTGGCCACGTCCTGTCTAATGCCCTAGTTTAAGAATCGGGTCTAACCGACTCTAACGACTCGCCCCTTCCGTCCTGGCTGGGCGACTCACAAGCCTTAAGTCCCGTGGACGCATGACCCAATGATTAACGACCCGGGTAAACACCAAGTTAATGGAACTGCTTTGGCAGTAAGCCTAAGGGGTGGTTTATGGGGCTACGGGATTCGCGGGTCGGTCCGCGATGACGGCCCCCGGCCATGAAAGCTCTCGCTGAGCAGATCGGCGATATCGACGGCGTCGAAATATTCGGCCGAGTTGTTGCCGTGCGCGGGCTGATGGTCGAGGTCGCCGGGCCGATCCATGCGATGTCCGTCGGCGCGCGGTTGACCATCGAGACGGGCGGCAAGCCGATACCGTGCGAGGTCGTCGGCTTCTCCGGCGGCCATGCTCTTGCGATGCCATTCGCGGCGCTTGACGGCGTGCGCCGTGGCTGCAGAGCCGTCGTCTCGAGCGCGGCAGGCGCCGTTCGTCCGTCCGAGCGCTGGCTCGGGCGCGTTGTCAATGCGCGCGCCGAGCCGATCGATGGGCTGGGGCCGCTGCCGGCCGGACCAGCGCCGTATCCTTATCGTGCCTCGCCGCCGCCTGCGCATGCGCGCCGCCGCGTGGGCGAACCGCTCGATCTTGGGGTGCGCGCGCTCAACACGTTCGTCACGGTGTGCCGCGGGCAGCGGATGGGCATCTTCTCCGGTTCCGGCGTCGGCAAGTCGGTGCTCCTGTCGATGCTGGCCCGCAACGTGTCGGCGGACATCTCGGTGATCGGTCTCGTCGGCGAGCGCGGACGTGAAGTGCAGGAATTCTTGCAGGACGATCTCGGCGCCGCCGGCCTCGCACGCTCTGTGGTCGTCGTGTCCACCTCCGATGAGCCGGCGCTGATGCGCCGCCAGGCCGCCTACCTGACGCTTGCCATCGCCGAATATTTCCGCGATCTCGGCAAGGACGTGCTGGTGCTGATGGATTCGGTGACCCGCTTTGCGATGGCTCAGCGCGAGATCGGGCTTTCGGCCGGCGAACCGCCGACCGCAAAAGGATATACGCCAACGGTCTTTGTGGAGTTGCCGCGGCTGCTCGAACGCGCTGGCCCCGGAACGGAGCAGGGCACCATCACCGGTATTTTCAGCGTGCTTGTGGATGGCGACGATCACAATGAGCCTGTCGCCGATGCGGTTCGCGGTATCCTCGATGGTCACATCGTCATGGAGCGCGCGATCGCCGAGCGCGGTCGCTATCCAGCGATCAACATTCTGAAGTCGATTTCACGCACCATGCCCCGGGCAGCGGACTCGGCCTTTCTGCCGGCGATCAATCGTGCGCGCCAGGTGATGGCGACCTACTCCGATATGGAAGAGCTAATCCGGCTAGGCGCCTACCGGCCCGGCTCCAGCCCGGAAGTGGACGAGGCGATTGCCTTGCATAAGCCGCTGGAGGCCTTCCTGGCCCAGCTTAAGGAAGAATCAACTCCTATGGCGGAGGGCTACCAGCGGTTGGAGCAAATTCTAAGAGGCGAAGAAACACAAAACTAACGTTATTGGGGGACACTCGGCCCCTGAATGGTCCGGAATATAGGCGTGCGGCCCCGGCGGGATCGCCAAGCCGCCTCCCACGTATTCGGGGCTTCGGGGAGTACCTAGTCGATGAAGTCACGCGAAACCCTTATCCGTCTTAAAAAATTTCAGGTCGACGAGAAGCGGCGCAAGGTCGCTCAGATCGAGGCGATGATCGCCGAGTTCGACCGTATTGCCGGCGATCTCGAGCGCGAGATCAAGATCGAGCAGGACCGTGCGGGTATCCACGATCCCGCTCATTTTGCCTATCCGACCTATGCGAAGGCGGCGACGTCGCGCCGCGAAAATCTCAAGCACTCGACCGACGAACTGCGCGTGCAGCTTGACGATGCCAAGGCCGCCCTCGGTGAGGCATTCGAGGAGCTCAAGAAGGTCGAAATGCTGGATGAGCGCGACCAACAGCGCGAGAAGGCGGAGGAAAATGCGCGCGAGCAAACCGAGCTCGATCGGATTGCCGCGCTTCGCTTTAATGCAGGTGGCGCGCCGGCCTAGCCACCAAGCGTCGGGAAAAACCGAGCCGCCGCCGGCGGCTCTTCTCGTTTGGGCGAACCGTCGATCTTTGAGCCGGCGAAAATTGCTGCTGCTGCAATTCGACGCACCGCTGAGCTGCGGCGCCGGCAATATTTTTTATGCGCGTCGTCGCTTGGGCAACGCAATCATATCGGCGCGTCCAGCATCGAATTTCATTTGCGCGCGCGGCCATGTCGGACGCTTGTATTAATACATTACATATACATTTCCTTGCATCCCAATTTCAACTGCCCTCTAATTAAATGGCTTCGTGCTGCAAATTTTGCGGCCGATCGCCTTGGGGGCAATTTCAGACGATGGCAAAAAAATCTCCAAACCCTACGGACAAGTACGTCGGGTCTCGCGTGCGTATGCGCCGGCTGATGTTGAGCATGAGTCAGGAAAAGCTCGGCGAAAAACTCGGACTGACGTTTCAGCAGGTCCAGAAATACGAGAAAGGAACGAACAGGATCGGAGCCAGCCGGCTGCAGCATATCGCCCAGATTCTAAAAGTGCCGGTGTCGTTCTTTTTCGAAGGTGTGAGCGGCAAGCAATCCGAAGATGGGTCGTCCAAGGCGCCAGTTGCGGATTATGTTTCCGATTTCCTGTCGAGCTCCGACGGGCTTGCGTTGACCAAGGCCTTCACCAATATCAAAGACTCCAAGCTGCGCCGCCGCGTTGTTGACCTGGTCGAGGAAATCGCGGGCGAGCAACGCTAACAACGGTATTCCTAGAAAGCATTTGCCAGATCGCGGGCCCCTTGCGCCTGCGCGCCGCGTTGCATCTTGCCTTCAATGTCGGCGACGAGATTGGCCACGACGGCGGTTCGTCGTGCCACCGGGTTCCGCTCATAACCCTGCTGCTGGAAGAAGTTTGACGTCGGCACACGCGCCCGCATTTCGTGCGGCATCGTCACAATATCAAAGCCATTGCCATCGCCGGTCAAATTCATCACTTCCAGCTCAGCGGCGGTAAGCGGCGCCGTATATCCTTTCGCGCGCGCAAAACGCAATGAATCGACAAGTTTCTGCACCTGCAGCAGTGGCCCGATATCGATGTCGAGCACGGCGGCGTGAATTCCAAAGCCGCCCGCGGTCGTCTTTGCCAGCCGGTCGTGCTCGCCCCAGCGATTGGGCACCGAGCGGCTGAACGCGATCATGCGCTTGAAGGCTTCAATCTTGCGTTCCATGGCGATCTTTGCGCTGCCGCTAAGCATATTGGCCTTTTGCCGCAGGATGGCATTGAGCCGGCCGCCATGCTCGGCCAGAAGCGACACCGAATTCGTGCTGAGCAACTGGTTGTATCCGACCGCAGGGGAGATCGCGCGCGCGCCGGGCCGGTAGGGCACCAGCCCTGCTTGAGAGTCGTAGCTGCCATTGCCTCCTGTCTCGAAGACGTAGACGCCGACAATCTGATCGCGCGTCAGGCCCGAGGCGAGCGCCGCCTTTGCATAAGCACGCTTGAAGTCGAGTTCGCTCGCCGGGCGTTGCGGCACAAAGCCGAATTGCTCGGAGGCGTTCTGGAGAAAGTCGGCGACGACCGGAATATCGGGCCGCTCCGGCGGCGGTTGTGTCGGAGCTCGCGGATCGACCGGACGCGGTGGCCCTGAATAAACCGGGGGCTGCGTCAGTACATAGTCGTTGAGTTCGACCGGCCTGTGCTCACGACGTTTCGCATTACGAACGCGGCGCTTGGCTGCGACTGCATCCCAATAGGTATCGGCTTCGGCGTCATAAGCGCCCCGTGCCGCCTGATATTGCGCGAGCTTTGCCTGATAGTCGGCGAGCGCAGTAGGCGAAACGGCTTGCGCCCAGGCCTGCGGCACGAGAGCAGGCAAGCTCAACACGACCAGGAATGCCCAAGCACGCGGACCGCTCTTCATGGGGGATGTTGTCGACGATTTTTTTCGATTCGGCCACATCACGACAGAACGCGCCGCATTTGCGGCGCGTCGAACTGCAGACGGGATCGAAGAAGCGTTAACGGACCGTCGGTCCGTTGCGGTCGGTGAATACAACCGGCCCACCAGCCTTGATGACGGATGGATTCTGCGCAGTCATAATATCCACGCCAAGATTCAACTCGCGTGCCGAGATGCCGATCACGGCAATCAGTAGCGCGGCAGCAAGCCCGACCACCACGATCTTGAGATGGGTGCCGCGGTCTGCGGTGTACATGGACCAGTTCATGGCGTCCTCCGGGGCTCCTGCTCCTCTGTCTCCCCGTCCTGACAAAAGGTTCACTGGATCGAGCATTTAACGTAAGTACGCCGCCACGGTTCCCAAGGACGCATCACGGAACGTTGAATCCCTGTGATTTTTGGGCAATTTGCCTGCAGCCACGGCACCTTAGGCGCTGCCAGCGGCGTTTCGACGCGAAGCCGTGGTGGCGTGGGCTAGCTAAATGCTGGCGACGGTCTTCAGGCGCGAGCGCGGGTGAATCTCGCTTTGCGAGAGAACCGGCGTCTGCGCCCGGAACCGCTCGACGATCCCGCGCACATACGGACGGATGTTCCCCGATGTGACCAGCACGGGCGCTTCGCCTTCGCGCGCCGCTTCCTCGAAGCGCTCGCGGACAAGAGTAATGAACTCGGACAGGCGCGAGGGCTGCATGGCGAGCTGCCGGTCGTCGCCTGGCCGACCATCGATTCAGCGAAAGCCTGTTCCCATTTTGCCGACAGCGCCACCAGCGGCAGATAGCCGCCGGGACTGGTGTGCTGGGCGCAAAGCTGGCGCGACAGCCGCGCGCGCACATGTTCGGCAAGCATGACCGGATTGCGCGAACCCGCGATGCCGTCGGCGATCCCTTCCAGGATCGTTGCAAGGTCGCGAATTGATACGCGTTCGGCGAGCAGAATCTGCAGAATCCGCTGAATGCCTGAAATCGTGATCAGATTGGGCACAAGATCCTTGACCAGATCGGACTGTTCCTTCGGCAGTTCCTTGAGCAGCTTCTGCACCTCGCCGTAGGAGAGCAGCTCCGCCATGTTGCTCTTGAGCAGTTCGGTCAGATGCGTCGACAACACAGTGGCGGCATCGACCACCGTGTAACCCTTCATTGAAGCATCTTCCTTGTGCGAACCGTCGATCCACGTTGCCGGCAGCCCGAACGTCGGTTCGGTCGTGTGCGTTCCAGGCAATTTCACCTGTCCGCCGGCCGGATCCATGACCATGTACTGGCCAGTCCAGACCTTGCCGCTGCCTGCCTCGACTTCCTTGATCTTGATGACATAGGTGTTCGCATCGAGCTGCACATTGTCGAGCAGACGCACCGCCGGCATGACAAAGCCCATTTCGACCGCAAGCGAGCGCCGCAGGGCCTTGATCTGCTCGGTCAGGCGATCGGAGCCATCTGGCGCGTTGACCAGAGGCAGCAGCGCGTAGCCGAGCTCCACTTTCAAGTCGTCGATTTTGAGCGCGGCCGCAATAGGTTCGTCCGCGGCTTCGCTCTTGGCTGCGGCTTCGGTCTTCTGCGTTTCCGCCGCAAGCGTGACCTTCATGCGCCTATCGACGATGAAGGCCAGCGCCGCCGCACCGCTGCCGAGCGCCATGAATGGGAGGATCGGGATGCCGGGAAGAAGCGCCATTACCAGCATCACCGCGCCCGACATGCCAAGCGCCTTCGGATAACCGGAGAGCTGGGTGAGCAGCGCCTTGTCGGCGGCGCCAACGACGCCTGCCTTGGAGACCAGCAAGCCTGCGGCGGTCGAAACGATGAGCGCAGGTACCTGCGTCACCAGACCGTCGCCGACGGTAAGGATCGTGTAGGAGTGCGCTGCGTCGGCAAAGCTGAGGCCCTGCTGCGCAATACCGATGATCATGCCGCCGATGATATTGATGAACACGACCAGCAAACCGGCGATGGCGTCGCCGCGCACGAATTTTGAGGCACCATCCATGGCGCCGAAGAAGCCGCCTTCATCTTCCAGTTTCTGCCGGCGGCGGCGCGCTTCCTTCTCGTCAATGAGACCGGCGGAAAGGTCGGCATCAATCGCCATCTGCTTGCCCGGCATGGCGTCCAGGTGGAAGCGGGCGGCGACTTCGGCAATGCGGCCGGAGCCTTTGGTGATGACGACGAAGTTCACGATGACGAGGATCGCGAAGACGATAATGCCGATCACGAAGTTACCGCTCATCACGAAATTGCCGAAGGCCTCGATCACGTGGCCGGCGGCATCGGTGCCTTCATGACCGCGCGAGAGGATGAGGCGCGTGGAAGCGAGGTTGAGCGCCAGCCGCAACATCGTCGCGATCAGCAGCACGGTCGGGAAAGCTGAAAATTCCAGCGGCGTGTGAATGAACAACGCTGTCATCAGGATCAGCACCGAGAAAATGATCGAGATTGCCAGCGAGAAATCGAGCAGCAACGGCGGCAGCGGCAGGATAAGCACCACGAGAATGGTGAGCACGCCCACCGCGAGCGCCAGATCCCCGCGCTTGAAGAAAGCGCCGACGTCGCCGAGGCCGGGCAGCTTGATGCCGCCGATCGGGCTTGTCGTCGTCGCGGCGGTAATATCGCTCATGCTCAACGTCGTGTTTGGCGCGAGACCGGTTGCGGATTTTCGGGAGCACGCAGGAACAGTACGAATGTAATCAGACCGGAAGGGAGCACCATTGCCGGTATCCGAGTAGAGAGCCGCGGTGGGTCCTTACCCCTTCCCCCGGCAATATTTGCCCATTTTATGGTTAGCGCGGGGTTAACGGTACGGTGCTGCCACCCAAAACCGGACGGTCCTCTCCCCGGGGACAAGGAGGGGACCGCCGGGCGGCTTTGGAAAGCCGCTTTTGCCGGACGTCAGAGGACCAATCAGCCCGGCAACAGCACGGTGTCGATGACGTGGATGACGCCGTTCGACTGCTTGACGTTCGCAATGGTGACGGTGGCTTCGTGACCCTTGGCGTCGACCAGCACGATGCTGTCGCCCCTAAGCTTGGCGGTCCATGTGCAGCCGCCGACCGTCTTCACTGGATGCATACCGGCATCGTCCTTGATCATCTTCTTGATCGCGGACGACATCGCATTCGCCGATACGACGTGACAGGTCAGGATCTTGGTGAGCTGCGCCTTGTTCTCGGGTTTCAGCAGGCTATCGACGGTGCCTGCCGGCAGCTTGCCGAAGGCGGCGTTGGTCGGCGCGAACACCGTGAAGGGGCCGTCGCCGGACAGTGTCTCGACCAGGCCCGCGGCCTTCACGGCCGCCACCAGCGTGGTGTGGTCCTTCGAATTGACCGCGTTCTGGATGATGTTCTTCGACGGATACATCGCCGCGCCGCCGACCATCACAGTCTTTTCGGCCGCGAAGCTCGGCGCGGTCGCGTTCATTCCAAGGCTGAGCGCGAACACGGCGGCTCCAGCCAAAGCGAGTGCAGAAATACGTTTCATGGCTCTCTCCGTTGCTCTGTTTGCTGTCCCCTAGGTGGAGACATCGAGAGCTACGGAGGGCCCGAAATTACGGATGCACGCGCGAGGTCACAGGTTCGTGAGCTTGCCGGTACCAATCACCGGGCCGGTCGGCAGACCGGTAGTCGAGCCTCCCGGCGGCTCGAGCGAAACCGCCAATACCGCATTGTTTTTTGCCAGACCGGCGAGATCGCCGGAGAGAGTCAGCGTAACCGGCGCATCGCCGCGCAGCAGGCCCACTGGCCTTGGTTTGCCATCGGGCGGGATCAGCCAGAGTTCGGGCACGCGCGTTGCGTCGGAGCGGAAGGCGGCGGGGACGATGGCGATGGTGCCGCGCTTCACGTCGACGGTCGCCACGAAATGACGCTGGCCGCCGCCTTCGATCGTTGCGACAAGAGGCTCGGTTTGCGTAAAAGTGCCGAGATAAATCAGTGCCGCAAGGCAGGCCGCGGCGAGGACGCCGGCCGCAAGACTCAACCCGCGCCAGAATGCGAGGCTCTGCCACAAACCTGCGCGCGCGGGTTGGGGGGGCAGGGCGCCGGCGATCCGATCCCAGACGTGAGGCGCCGGAAGCATTTCGGGAATTTCCGCAGCCCAGGGCGCGAGCCGCTGTTCCCAGGCCGCGACTTGGCGCGCAAAGCCGCGATCGCGCGCCATACGCTGTTCGGCCGTGGCCCGGTCGATGCCGTCGAGCACGCCCAGCGCATATTCGGCTGCGAGCAATTCGTCTTCGGGCAAGCCGCTATGGTCGAAGGTGTCGCTCATTGCTCCAGGCATACCTTCAGCTTGAACATGGCGCGGCGGATCCAGCTTTTCATGGTGCCGAGCGGCACCTTCATGCGGGTCGCGAGATCTTCGTAGGTGTTGCCGTCGAAGAAGGCGCCGCGCAGCGCCGCGCGCTCATGTGATGCAAGGCTGTCAAGACAACCGTGCAGTTTTGCGTGCTCCTGCACGCTCTCCAAGGCGAAGTCGGCGCCAGGCGCGCTGTCGGCAACGTCAGTCGCGGCGTCGATCGCCTCCATGTTGCGGCTCGTGCGCGAGGCGCGCAGCCGGTCGATCGAACGATTGCGGGCTATGGCAATCAGCCAGGTCATCGGGCTCGCCCGCCTGGCATCGAAATCGGCGGCCTTGCGCCACACCGTCACGTAGACCTCCTGCAGCACGTCCTCCGCATCGCCGTGCTCACCCAAGATACGCAGGCAGACGCCAAAAAGCTTCGCTGAGGTCAGGCGATAGACGGTTTGCAGTGCCGCACGGTCGCCGTCCGGGATCCGGCCGAGCGCGGCGGCAATCAGGCTGCGGTTGGCATCGAGATCCATCGGACGCGGGCCCGGATTTTGGCAGGCTCGAGGCCCACCTTACGGTTTTGCCGATCCGGTCACAATTACGACGGCCGTGCCTGGATGGATGGATCAATCCTGCAAGGGCGGAAAAACGTGACCTCCGTCAGGGCCAAGGGGAAGCGGATCGACGCGTTTGACGGCCTCGAAGGAGAGAGGACCATAGAGGTGAGGAAACAGGGCCCCGCCGCGGGAGGGCTCCCATTTTAGGGCGCTGCCAAGCTTACTAGCATCCACGCTGATCAGCAGCAGATCGCTTTGACCGGCGAAGTGCTTGGCAGCGGTCTCCGCAACCTGGGCTGCGGTCGAGAAATGGATGAAATTGTCGCGACGATCGACCTCGGAGCCGTGGAATACGCCGGCGCGTTCGGCTTCTCGCCATAAGGCCGCAGGGGAAATTTTGTACAGCGTGTGCATGGTATCGGTCGTCTATGTAGTTGGACTTCCAACTATTATTGAATGATCAGTTTTCGTGCATAGGTCCATTCCGAAAACAATCTTGAATTGCTGGTTTTTCTATGCATATCCCCGGTCAAAATCTGTGACGGAGATATCATGCCGAAGACTGAAGAATTCCTGATCGAGACGGCTGACCGATGCACGGGCCTCGCACGCGAAGGCCGTGAATTGGTCGAGCGCCTGGAAGCCATGCGCAACGATCTGATGGCCAAGGCGGTCGAACTCGACACCGCGCGGCAGAAGGCGAACACGAAGTCCGAAGATGCGAGCGGCGCCTGATCGCTCGAGATTCTGCTATTGAACTCAAAACCCGGCGCGTGCGCCGGGTTTTTCCTTTGCTGCCGGATGTCAGGCAGCTCCCTTGAGCGGCTCGCCGCCATAGGGAGGCGGAACTGGTGCGCCGTCGGCGGCATACTCATTGAGCTTGTTGCGTAGTGTACGGATCGAAATGCCCAGAATGTTGGCCGCGTGCGTGCGGTTGCCGAGACAGTGCTTGAGCGTCTCCAGGATCAGGTCGCGCTCGACTTCGGCCACGGTGCGCCCGACCAGATTGCGGGTAACCTGTTCGGCGGCGATGGCCGCATGAGCGGCAATGTCCGTGCCGCGTGCCTGATCGAGCCGCGCGCCGTCGGGTGAAAGAATGCCGTCGACGCCGATCTCGAGGCCGCTCGAAAGCAGCACGGCCCGGTGCAGCGTGTTCTCAAGCTCGCGGACATTGCCTGGCCATCGGTTGGCGCTGAGCGCACGGCGCGCTTCCACGGACAACGGCCGCAAAGGCATCCCGTTGGCTTGCGAATATTTGCGCACGAAATGCTGTGCCAATTCGGCAATATCGGCCGGCCGCTCGCGCAAGGGCGGAATCTTCAGGTTCACGACGTTGAGCCGGAACAGCAGATCCTCGCGGAATTTCCCTTCGCGGACCGCGTCGGTGAGAACGCGGTTCGATGTCGCGATAATGCGAATGTCAATCGGGACAGGCCGATTGCCGCCGACGCGATCGATGACCCGTTCCTGGATCGCACGCAGGAGCTTCGCCTGTAGCCGGACGTCCATTTCGGAGATTTCGTCGAGCAGGAGTGTGCCGCCGTTCGCTTCCTCGAATTTGCCGATGCGACGGGCAATCGCGCCGGTGAAGGCGCCTTTCTCGTGGCCGAAAAGCTCGGATTCGAGCAGGTTTTCCGGGATAGCGGCGCAGTTGACGGTGATGAGCGGCTTCTTTGAGCGGTTACTGCGTCCGTGCACGAAACGCGCCAGCACCTCCTTGCCGGTCCCGCTTTCGCCGGTAATGAGCACGGAGGCGTCCGAACTCGCGATTTGCTGGGCGAGCTTGACCACTTTCGCCATGGAGTCGTCGCGATAGATCATCTCGCGCGTATCCTCGGCGACGGCGGCAAGGACCGCAGCAATCAGGTCGGGATCGGGCGGCAGTGGGATATATTCTTTGGCGCCGGCGTGAATGGCATTGACCGCCGCGCGCGCGTCGTTGGTGACGCCGCAGGCGACGATCGGGACATGGATGTGCTCCGCATTGAGCCGTCCATTGAGCTCGCGGATATCGAGGCTGACATCCACCATCAAAAGGTCCGCGCCGCGTCCGGAGCGCAGCACCGCGAGCGCCTGGTCATTGCTTTCGGCGTGCGTGACGCTGGCGCCCTTTTCCATTGCAAGCTTGGTTGCGGTGGTGAGCTGGCCGCCGAGCGTGCCGACAATGAGGAGTCGCATGGCTTAGCTCCGTGTCATTCGAGTAATGGCGGATCGTCGTCGCATCAGTTGTGATCCGCCTTGATAATTTCCGTCATGGTCACCCCGAGTTTGTCTTCGACAAGCACCACTTCGCCACGGGCGACCAGCCGATTGTTGACGTAGATGTCGATGGCCTCGCCGACCTTGCGGTCGAGTTCAAGCACCGCGCCGGGGCCGAGTTTGAGCAGGTTGCCGACTTCCATATGTGCGCGCCCCAGCACTGCCGACACCTGGACCGGAACGTCAAACACCGCTTCGAGGTCTGCAGCCCCCCGGTTGACAGTCTCGCTGTCGGAAGGCGCGAGCGTGCCCGCATCCTGCACGACCTGCACGTCGCTGCTGTTTTCGAGGTCTGGAAGCGGTACCTTGGTGTCGTCGTCACTCATTGCCGTCGTCTCCGGAATCTTATGCGGCGGGCATGTTGCGGGCCGCTATGTAGCGGGCAACCGTTTCATCGATCATCGATGCCGTTGCAGTATGGTCGCGGACGATGCCGCCGTCGGTCCATTCGACGCGGCAGTCACCCGGTGCGAGCTTATCGTCGGAAACGATGGCCAACCGGCCGTCGAAGCCGCTCGTGCGCGTGATCTCCTCGATCTGTTCCTTTGCCGTCGCGTGGATGTCTGCCGCGATGCGAACGGTGACAAGCGGCGTGGACACCAGATGGTGAAAGCATTCGGTCGCAAGCGCCGCAATCTCGGCAAACGGTTCGCGTGCGATCAACGCCGGCGATAGCTTGGCGGCGACCGCGACTGCCACCTCGACAGCCTCCGTTTCGAGGCGGGTCTCAATTGCCGTGAGCGCACTATCGAGCCGGCCGAGCCCGTCCGCGATCACGGAGAGCGCGTCGGCCATGCGCTGGGTAGCTTCCTGATGTGCCTGCTCCTGCCCGGCGGTATAGCCTTGCCGATAGGCCTGCGACTCGGCATCGGCGCGCCGGCGCTCATGCTCGACCATGGTGATGGTCGGCTTTTCGCGGGAGGCGAAATCCTCGTCGAACAGATATTTGGCGGTCGCTTTCATTGCATTCTCAATAGATCAATTCGTCTTCGCCGCGGCTCTTGGCGATAATGATTTCGCCCTTGGCCGCGAGATCCTTGGCGACGTTGACGAGAAGAGCCTGGGCCTCGTCCACGTCACGCAGCCGGACCGGTCCCATGGCCTGCATGTCCTCCACCAGCAGCTTGGCGGCACGACTCGACATGTTGGTGAAGAAGAACTGGCGCACGGTTTCATTGGCGCCCTTAAGCGCGACCGCCAGCTTCTCCTTGTCGATGTTGCGCATCAGTGTCTGCGCCGAACCGGTATCCAGTTTGACCAGGTCGTCGAAGGTGAACATCAGCGCCTTGATGCGTTCGGCCGCGTCACGGTTATCTTCCTCGAGCGCGGTCAGGAAGCGGGTTTCCGTCTGTCGGTCGAAATTGTTGAAGATCTCCGCCATAACCTCGTGCGCATCACGGCGCCGCGTCTGCGACAGGTTGGACATGAATTCCGTGCGCAGCGTCTGCTCGACGCGCTCGATGACCTCCTTCTGTACGGCTTCCATCTTCAACATGCGATTGACGCAGTCGAGTGAGAGGTCCTCGGGCAGTATCGAGAGCACCCGCGCCGAGTGTTCCGGCCGCAACTTCGACAGCACGACGGCGACGGTCTGCGGGTATTCGTTCTTGAGATAGTTTGCCAGCACCTCTTCCTGAACGTTGGCCAGCTTCTCCCACATGTTGCGCCCGGCAGGGCCACGAATCTCGTCCATGATGCCGCCGACGCGGTCTGGCGGCAGATACTGCTTGAGGAGGCGCTCGGTAGCATCGTAGTTGCCGAGGAGGGCGCCGGAAGCCGACATGCGCGAGACGAATTCGAGCAGTAGTTGCTCGACCGATTCGGCCTCGATCGTACCCAGCGACGACATGACGATGGAAATTTCGCGCAGCTCGTCGTCGTCGAGCAGGCCGAAGATCTTGGCACCGTACTGCTCGCCGAGTGACAGCATCAGGACGGCGGCGCGCTCCGGACCGGTCAGCTTGCGAGCGCGTTCCTGGGCATGCGGGCGCTTCGAGAGTTCGGCCATCAGCCCGCCGATGTCGTCGCGCGTCGCTTTGCTGTCCTTTTTGCTCTCGGCATAGGCTGATGGCATGGCTTAGGCTGCGTCCTCGTGGAGCCAGTTGCGAATGATCGATACGGCTTCGTGGGGGTTCTTGTCGGCGAGTTCGCCGACCTTCTGCACGGATTGGGCATGAACCTGGCCCTGGACCTTGGCGATATCGATCATCGCGGAAGTGCGGTTGGAAATTGCGACAGCTTCATCGCCGCCGACGATCGAGACGTTCGGGCCTCCCGTCGAGGTGATATTGCCGTTAACGCCCGGTAGCATCATCCCGGCTGCCGCGGCCGCTTCGGCCGTCACCGCGGGAACTGTGGCGGCAGGCGCAGCGGCGAACGGCGTCTGCGCACCCTCCGGCGTGATGACCCGGCGAACAAGCGGACGAACGACCATGAACATCACGATCAGGCCGAGCAGCGCCATCACGCCTTTCTCGGCCGCTCCCATGATGTCGTCCTTGGTGAACTGCAGGTAGCTCATCCAGCCGGTCACTTCGTTGATCGGCGAGGGCGTTGTTTCGGCGAAGCGGAGGTTCACCACCTCCACCTGATCGCCGCGTTTGGCGTCGAAACCGATTGCGGAGCGCACGAGGGCAGCGATGCGGTCCAGCTCTTCTTTCGGGCGCGGCTGATAGGCGACCTCGCCTTTGTCATTCTTGTTGTAGACCCCATCGACGAGCACGGCCGCCGAGATGCGGTTGACG
>Ga0247792_1000038_pt1 | contig 26353 bp, 22 predicted proteins | sample UWRJS106311C6_FD_179920 | JGI IMG/M metagenome (GOLD analysis project Ga0247792, IMG submission 179920) | Soil microbial communities from Arlington Agricultural Research Station in Wisconsin, United States - UWRJ-S106-311C-6 | ecosystem: Environmental > Terrestrial > Soil > Agricultural land... | reverse complement strand
ATCGCTCCAAGGATGAGAAACGCGATCAGAGCTACCGCCTGCGCAATCAGGAACGGCGGCTCGGATTGCGTCGGTGCCAGCTTTTGCAACGCCGGCAGTTTCTGGAAGGACTGCACGATCAGAACGAACACGTTCAAATAAAGCGCCACCAGCGCCGTCGTGACATAGATCCATCTCCACGCCCCGCTCAGGTGCTTCAGGTAGAGCGCAGCGAGCGCGATCGCCAATATCACGATTGATATCAGGCCAAAGACGATGGCCGGGGTGAGGCCGTTTATCGGAAACATGAAGCCGGTCACGCTCGTAAGAAGAGTGGTGACAAGAAACACTGCTGTCCAGCCGGGCAGCCTGCGGGCACGGAGCATCCCAGCCAGCACAATGAGGCCGCTGGCGATTGCAATCAGGCTGATAGCGGTGTGAAGAATGGTGAAGTTCTCAATCGACAGCCCGGCAATCATCGGACATCTCCGCCCCAAGGCGTGCAGCTGAGAGGCACTAGCGGTTGGCGGCACTCCATGGCGCGATACGGCGGCCGACCCACTTCAGCAATGTGGTCAGCGATACGCCCAGGACCATCAAAACGATCACGGGCACGAACGTCTTATCCATCGCAAAGACGTTCGCGTATTTCGTGATCATGAATCCAAGGCCGGAAATCGTCGTGTAAAACTCCGCGATGATCATGCCGATCAGACCGCGGCCGATGGCAAGGCGCAGGCCCGCGATGATGTAGGGCACCGCAAACGGCAACAGCACGTCGCGCCACATTCTCCATTCGCTCGAGCGGAAAGACTGCGCGACTTCGATCATGCCTTTGTCGCATTCGCGCACGCCCTGATAGGTGTTGATCAGGATCGGGAATACCGCGAACAGGAAGACGACGATGATCTTGGCTTTCAGGTAGATGCCGAACCACAGAACGAGAAGCGGGACAACGGCAACCAGCGGCGTCGCGTAAAGAGCGTTGATGGGCAGGTCGAGCGCCCAGTCGAGCCGACGAATCCGCGCCATCGCAACGCCGAGCGGGATACCGACCACAATGGCGGTAACCAGGCCGTAGACCATAACCTCCAGGCTTTGCGCCAGAAAGTACGGCAATTCGCCGGAAACGGTCGTTTCGTAGAAGGCTATCGCGATGTTACTCGGCGAGGTGAAAAAGATCGGGCTGATAAAGGGGGCGACAATCTCCCAGACGATCAGGATGGCAACGACAAAGCCGTAACGGTAGAGCGCGGCGTGCTCCCACCAGGGCGTTTTGACCACAGCCTGCGCCTGCGTGCTGCCGGCGATTGCGCCGGTGTCGACCTGCTGGGCAATAGTCATCGTCATCCTTTCGTCGCGCCCTACGGCGCGGTTCGTGCGGCAGGCACCGCGCCGAAGGCGGCGCCTGCCGTTTCGGTGAAGCGTCTACTTCAGAACGCCGCGGTCGGGCAAACCGGCCCCTTCCACTCGCCAAGCTGCGCAATGGCTTTCTTGGCAAAAGTAGTATCAACCACGTCGTCGTACGTCGGCGTCTTGCCCTCTTTGATGTTGCCGACCTTGGTCATCAACTCGGCGGTGAAGTTTATGCGCTCAGGGCTCAAGCCGGTATTGGCGTCCCAGATGCACTGCTTGACCAGGAAGTCGAAGCTTTCGGCCAGAACCTTTTCCGGGTAGCCCGTCTGCTTGACGAGGATCGGGATGATCTTGGCCCGATCCGAGTACATGATCCGGGTGGCCTCGATATTGGCCGTGACAACCTTCTGCACGACGTCCGGGTGATCCTTGATTGTCTTTTCGGTCGCGGAGAGGAATGTATAGAGCGTTTTCGGCTGGAGCTCCCACATGCGCGCGATGGCGTGCAGGTCCGGAACCTTGGTCTTGGCGAACATCTCCTGCTCGACGTGCAGGATGGCGGTATCGACCTGGTTGGCCACGAGCGCCGGAACGTCCTCGCTCGCGATGGTGACGAAGTTGACCTCCTTCGGATCGATCTTGGCCGCACGCAGCACGCTGCGGCTGAGGAGGTCGGCGAAGCCGCCCGGTTCCTGGATGCCGATGCGCTTGCCCTTGAGATCGGCCATCGTCTTGATCTCGGCGCGCACAACCATCGACGCTTCAAATTTCGGCAGATTGGCGGACAGTGCTTTCACCGCCGCTCCGTTCGAGCGGCCGATGATCGTCGGGGCGCCGGGAGTAAGGCCGAATTCGATATTGCCCGCGAGCAGCGCGCGATAAACTTTCACGCCGTCGCCGAGCGACACGATGTCGACGTCAAGCCCGGCTTTTTTGTAGAGGCCCAATTCTTTGGCGACGATAGTCGGCATATGGACGATATTGGGCGGCGACGTCGGTATGCCGATGGTAATTTTCGTCTGCGCCTGTGCGACAGCCGGCAGCATGATCGCAGCGGCCAGTACCGCCAGCGATGATTTGAATTTATGCATCTTTGCTCCTCCCTTAATTTTTTATCGTTCGCGCGCGAATAGGTCATCGTGAATGCGGGGGATTTTGCCCCATTGTCAGTGCAAAAACAACGAAGCTCGGCACCTTAGTCCCACCTGAACCGCAGCCTTTGACCAACGGCCAATGCAAGGGTTAAGGCACTTATCTGACTAATGAGCGGTGGCAATCATGGCGCGATTTGTCAGCGAATACGGTAAAACCACCGAGCCGGCGCAAGCGGACGGCCGGCTGGATGCGCCTGCTTTTCACCGCAACCACGAGCCAATTTGGTCGGCTGTCGGCGGCTTTCTCGCGACGCAGAGCGGCGATCTTCTGGAAATCGGCAGCGGCACCGGCCAGCACGCCGCCGCATTCGCTCCGCGTGCACCCGGAATTACCTGGTGGCCCAGCGACATCTACGACTCTCACCTCAAGAGCATCGCCGCATGGCGCATATATTCGGGCGTCGCAAACCTGCGTCCACCCCAGCGCATCGATCTCAGCGATCCTGATTGGAGTTGGACCGGCGACGCCGACCGCAATGCGCTGCTCACAGCGATGCTGTGCATCAACGTCATGCATATCTCGCCCTGGCGCGTGTCAAAGAATCTGTTTGCAGGAGCAGGCCGATTCCTGCGAAAGCATGGCCGCCTGTTTGTGTACGGCCCATTCCGGCGTGATGGCGCGCATACATCGCCAAGCAACGCGGCATTTGATGCCAGCCTGCGGGCGGAGAATCCCGAATGGGGCGTGCGTGACCTGTCGGACCTGAATGGACTCGCCAAATCTGCCGGCTTGACGGAGGCGGAGATTTCACCGATGCCGGCCAATAACCTGGTGCTGGCCTTCGCGCGTGCGCTTGGGCAGAATTGAGTCTAGCGACGGCAACACAAGAAGACCTCAACCATGCAGCCTGAACCGATCCGCGACATTGCACACCTCGGCCATGTCGAGTTGCTGACGCCGAAATTCGAGGACAGCCGCCGATTTTTCATCGACATAATGGGGATGACGCAAAGCGGAGAAAAAGACGGCAGCGTCTATCTGCGCGGCTGGGACGACTATGAGCGCTATTCGCTCAAGCTGACGGACGCAAAGACGTCCGGTCTCGGCCATGCCGCGTTCCGGACCCGCTCACCGCAGGCACTCGAACGCCGCGCTGCTGCGCTCAAGGGTTCGGGCTTTGACATCGGATGGACGGATGGGGATCTCGGCCACGGAAAGACGTTCGTCTTCAAGGATCCGGACGGCCACAGATTCGAGATCTACTACGACACCGAATGGTACGAACCACCTCGCGAATTGCGGCCCGCGCTCAAGAACCAGGCGCAGAAGTTTCCGGCTCGCGGCATCAACGTGCGGCGCATCGACCACTTCAACGGCCTGGCAGTGGACATCAAGGCCAACCGCGAATTCTTCCAGAACTATCTCGGCTTTATGTTGACCGAGCAGATCGTCCTCGATGACGGCACGGAAGCCGGCATGTGGATGACGGCGACGAACAAAAGCTACGACTTCGCCTACACACGCGATCACACCGGCACGAAAGGACGCCTGCACCACGTCACGTTCGCGCTGGATGCGCGCGAGGATGTGCTGCGTGCGGCCGACATCTTCCTGGAGAATGGCGTGTACATCGAAACCGGGCCGCACAAGCACGCAATCCAGCAGACTTTTTTCCTGTACGTGTATGAGCCGGGCGGCAACCGGGTCGAAGTTTCATGCGCAGGCGCGCGGCTCGTGCTCGCCCCCGACTGGAAGCCGATCACCTGGACCGAAGCGGAGCGAAAGAAGGGTCAGGCCTGGGGCCTGCAGACGATCAAATCGTTTCACACCAAAGGCACGCCACCCGTTCCCGGCGTTCCGGACTCCTGAGGAAGCTTGCGTTATGAATCGCCGTAACACCCCGCGAATTTCCTTTATCGGGTTCGGTGAAGCGGGACAGGCAATTGCCTCCGGCCTCAAGGACGCCGGCGTTGAACGCATCGCAGCCTGGGACATCCTGTTTCCTGAACAGGCCGGCGCGCCTCTCAAAGCCGCCGGCGAAGCGATCGGGGTGCGTGCGGCCGCTTCAGCCGCCGATGCCGTGCGCGAGACGGACATCGTTATCTCTGCCGTCACGGCCGCATCGAGCGTGGACGCCGCGCGTTCCGTTGCCCCGCACCTGAAGGGCAATCCTTACTATCTCGACATCAATTCGGTTTCGCCTGGCCGCAAGAAAGAAACCGCCCGGCTCCTGGACGAGCGGGCCCGCTACGTGGACGTTGCGGTGGTTGCCGCCATTCACGCGGCCCGGCACCGGACGCCTCTCCTCATCGCCGGCCCGCATGCGGAGGAAATTTCGCCTTTGTTGCGCGAGCTCGAGATGCAGCTGTCGGTGGTTGGTCCCGAAACCGGCTCGGCGGCGGCCATCAAGATGATCCGCAGCGTGATGATCAAAGGCATCGAGGCGCTGACGCTGGAATGCTTCCTGGCCGCGGCGCGTGCCGGGGTATTGGACGAAGTGACAACGTCCTTGAAGAACAACTATCCGACGCTCGATTGGGGACAGATCGCCGACTATAACCTCGAGCGCATGGCCAGCCACGGCACCCGGCGGGCAGCCGAAATGGAGGAATCCGCCGCCACATTGCGCGAGCTGGGGCTCGACCCGCTGATGGTACAATCGACCGTCGAACGTCAGCGTGAGATGGGCGCGATCGGCAAGCTTGAAACGGTACGCGCCACCTTGAATTCCGGACGAGCCGCTATCCTTAGCGCGATAAACGCGGCAACCAAAAGCAGGCATTGACCCTGCCCCACATGAATGCACGTTCAGGTTTGAGGGCGGCCATTTCAGCTTAAATTTCTTGTCATTGTGGCGTGCCACCTTCTACTATGTTCCGTCCAAAAACTGGTGGGGAGGAATAAATGAAGTTCAAAAATCTTGCATACGCCACGTTCGTCGCGGCGGCTGCCGTCGCTTTTGTAATCGGCTCGGCCGTGCCCAGCGAAGCGGCAAAGAAGAAAGCGGCAGCCGCGCCACCGCCGCCGCCCCCGCAGGTCGTGTGCGCCGGAGGACCGGCTCCGGTGTGCGCAACCAAGGGCGACCTTAAGTTCACCTATCACAACGCCTGCTGGGCCGCGAAAGATGGCGCCAAAGCTGCCAAGCCGGGCGAATGCAAACCGGCCAAGGCGGCTGGCGGCAAGAAAAAGTCAAAGAAGAAGAAGGCGTAATCCGAAATTCAGTCTAAACGCACGGGCCGCTGCTCACGCAGCGGCCCGTTTCCATTTCGCGCCGTAAATTCTATTTTTTGCGCGGCGGAATTTGCAGCAATTCCGCGATTTGTTCCTTGGTCAGCGGCTTTTCCAGGAATTTCAACTTCACCGCGTCGGCGATCGCGCCGTCGAGATCGGCAAATTTGTCGGTCTGCATTGCTTCCTTCGGATGGAATTTAGTCATCGATTCTTTCAGGAGGTCGACGGGCCGCTTGATCTTGACCGAATACATTTCGACCGCCTTCGGATCGGAATACATCCAGTCAACCGCTTCACGGTACGCATCCACGAAGCGCATGATCGCGTCGCGCTTGGTCTTCAGAGCGTTCTCATTGACGATCAGCGTCCGAACGGTCTGGCCGCGCAGCGACGGCACGTCGCTGCCGCGCGCTACGATACGGATCTTCCCTTCCTTGATTTCCTGAAGACCGAACGGCGGCGCCGACCAGCCGATGTCGACCTGACCCGACATCACGGCCGTAAGCGTGCCGGCGGGACCACCGGTCGCAGTCGGTTTGGCCTTCGCGCCAAGCTCGCTGACAAATGCGACAACGATGTTGTTCGAGCTTGATCCGCTGGTCGAGTACGCAATCGTGTTATCGGCGGTGGCGTCCTTCAGGCTCTGGATTTTCGAATCCGCTTTCACGTACCAGTAGATGTCACCGGTGCCGGTGAACATCGGCGCCAGGATGCGCACCGGCGCGCCCTTCGAGAATGCACGCATCACGCCGGCTACGCCGACGCCGGCCCCGATATCGGCGGAGCCCGAAATCACCGCCTGAATCGTCTCGCCAGCTCCCTGCGTGCCGACATTCTCAAGCACCAGGCCATGCTTCTTGAAGATCCCGGCATCCTGGCCGAGCGTGGGCGCCTGATTTTCCCAGTTGTTGATCTGGCCGATAGCCACCCTTAGCTGATCCTCCGCCGAAGCCGGCCCAACGGACAGCGCGAGGGCAATTCCGAGCGCGCCGCCGATTGTGTTGAATGCTTTCATGCGTCCCCTCCTCCCTGGATAGTCTTGTTTATTCGCGTACGCCCCCCCTTGTGGGCGGCATTCAACACCGGGGGGCGCCCGCAGAAAAGCTTAATCTATCAGCGCCTCTTTTTGCGGGTACGCTTTGGGCCCCGCCGTTTCGCAGGTGCGGACCGCCTTTTTGCACTCGATTTGCGGCCGGTTGCGGGTGAAAGCCCGCCGGCCTTCGTCACCCGCATCGACCAATATTCCCACGAGCGCGTGAGGCCTGTGGTCTTGGAGCTGATTTGCCCGGCCAGCATGGTTTCGCCGGGTGAAAGTGTCGCGATGTCGGAACCGATCGTCATCGCCATGACCTGATACGCGGCGTTCCGCGCCGAGTAGACCGAACGGAAGACGCAATCGCGCACGCTGGTGCCGGCGACACTGACTCCGTGGCGCATCATCAGCACCATCCAGTGCTTGCCGAGCGCACGCGCCAGCGAAGCACCCTCCTCCGGCTTGATCACCAGCATGTTGGTGTCGCCGAATTCATCCCGCTGATCCCAGAACGGCGGCCGTATGCCGCCGACAGAGCCAAGATGGAAAACCGGCATGTAGTCTGTGCCGGTCGCCAGCAACGGCATGAATGCCGGACAGTGATGGTGACACACCGAATTCACCTCCGGCCGCGCCTTGTAGATTTCGCCGTGGATCACGCGCTCGGAATACTGCCCGACGCCCGGATCGCGCTCCGGCTGCGAGTCCAGGTCATATTCAATGAAGTCGTCTGGCGTCACCAGTTCGGGCGCGCGCGAGCGCGACAACAAATAGCGCTTCGGATTGTCCGGATGCCGCATGCTGACATGGCCGAAGGCGTCGATCACGCCCTCATTGGCGACAATACGGTTTGCAAGCGCGAGCTCGCTGCGGGCTTCGAGAAGCGTGTTGGCCACTGATATTTCCTCTTGAAAGTGCTGAAAGTCTGAGGTCCCGCATTATAGGACATCATCGGCACCGAGCCAGAGCGAACGGCGCTTGACAGTTTGCCTCGGTTAGGGACGCTTCCTTCCGTCATGACTGCCGCACCACAGATCGTCATCGACAGGGTCAACCATCTCTATCGTCCGCCGCGCGGGCGCGAAGTGCTGGCGCTCGACCAGGTTTCGCTTGAGGTCGCCAATCGCGAGTTCGTGGCGCTGCTCGGGCCATCCGGTTGCGGCAAATCCACTTTGCTCTATCTCATTGGCGGGTTTTTACCGGTCGAGACCGGCGCGATCCTGATCGACGGCCAGAACGTCGCTGGCCCCGGGCCGGACCGCGGCATCGTCTTTCAGCACTTCGCGCTGTTTCCGTGGAAGACTGTGCGCGGAAATATTCTCTATGGTCTCGAACGGCAAGGCATGCCGAAGGAAGAGCGTGAAAAACGCGCGATGGACTTCATCGAGCTCGTCGGGCTCGCCGGCTTCGAGGACAGCTATCCCTCGCAACTGTCCGGCGGTATGAAGCAACGCACTGCAATCGCGCGCACACTCGCCTTCGACCCGAAGATCCTGTTGATGGATGAGCCGTTCGGCGCGCTCGACGCACAAACACGCGGCTTGATGCAAAGCGAGCTACTGCGCATTTGGCAACGCACGCCGAAGACCGTCATCTTCGTGACACACGACGTGCAGGAGGCCGTCTACCTTGCTGACCGCGTCGCGGTGATGTCGGCACGGCCTGGCCGCATCAAGACAATCGTCGACACCAAGTTCGACAAGAACGATCCCGATATCTTCAAGAACAAGTTCTTCGTCGAGAAGGTCGACGAGATCTGGAATCTGGTGAAGGAAGAAGCAATCAAGGCGCAGGGCAAGCGGTCATGAAGCAGTTTTTGACCCGCTACTTCCCTTTGCTTCTGCTGGCGATTGCCTGGGAGGTAGTTGCACGCCTCGAGCTCGTGTCGACGACCGCCTTGCCACCTTTGTCAGATGTGATCTCGGCGGGGATCGCGATGGTCAAGGATGGCGAACTCATCAGCAACGGTGCGTCGTCGCTCTATCGCGCCGGCGCCGGTTTGACCCTGGCAATCTTGATCGGCGGCACGATCGGCATCGCCATGGCCTGGTGGAAACCGGTCAACGTGCTGGTTGCCCCGCTCGTCGAAATCTTCTACCCGCTCCCGAAATCCGCGCTGATCCCGGTCACCGTCATCTGGCTGGGCTTCGGCGACGGATCGAAAATCCTGCTGATATTCCTGGGCTGCATGCTGCCGGTAACCATCGGCGCGTTCAACGGCGCGCGGTCGAGCGAGCAGGTGCTGGTCTGGTCCGCGCGCAGCATGGGCGCGACCCGGCTGCGCATGTTGTGGGACGTCGTTGTCCCAAGCGCGATGCCCGAATTGCTCAATGGAATTCGCACAGCGCTCGCGCTTTCCTTCATCTTGTTGGTGTCATCCGAGCTTATCGTCGCGCAAAAAGGCTTTGGCCACTTGATCGGCTCGCTCGGCGCCAACGGGTCGTATGATGCGATGTATGCGGTCGTGCTCACTGTGGCCTTTCTCGGATTCGCGGCCGATCGGCTTTATTTGCTGATAACGAAACGGACGCTGGCATGGCGCGACTAGTCCCAGCGACACCAGGTGCGGTGCCGGTTGGCCTGCCGGAGAGGACCGCAAGGTTCGCTTACCGTCTGCTGTGGGGTTTTGCTCACATCTTTTCAATCCTCGCCCTTGCGGCTGCCTGGGAAATCCTTGCGCGCAGCGGAACCTTCACACCGTTCCAGCTGCCGGCCCTAAGCGCAGTGTTTGAACGTATCTGGAGCGATGCAACCTATGGCGATCTCTGGATCAACACTGGCCTCACGCTTTATCGCGCGCTGGTCGCATTCGCGATCTGCGCGGTTCTTGGCGTCCTGATCGGGATGGCGATGTCGCGCAACGTTATCGCCAACTGGTTTTTTGACCCGATCGTTTCTGTCGGCTTTCCCATGCCCAAGATCGCATTCCTTCCGGTCGTCATCCTTTGGCTTGGGGTCTATGACGTGTCCAAGATCACCATCATTGTCATTGACGCCATCTTTCCGGTCATTGCGGCGACCGTCATCGCAATTCAGGGCGTCGAAAGAGAATTGATCTGGTCGGCGAGAAATATGGGAGCGAACAACCGCGAGCTCCTCTACCAGATCATTCTGCCGGCGGCGTCTCCGCAGATCATGACCGGACTGCAGGTCGCGCTGCCGCTGTCGCTGATTGTCGCAGTCGTAGCGGAGATGCTGATGGGCGGCTACGGCCTCGGCGGGGCAATGATCACGGCTTCGCGTTTCGCCAATTCCACAAGCGTTTTTGCCGGTATTCTTGAAATCGCGGTCGTCGGCTACGTCCTGGTCAAAGTCATGAGCCTGATCCGCCGCCGGGTGCTGATCTGGCATCAGGAAGCGCACGCGCCCAGCACGGCCTGAGTGTACCGGATGGCGGGGCGTTCGCCGCGCGCGGCAGGCTTGCCAAAATCAGTTGGACGCCCGACAATCTTCATCTTCGCAACGAGAAGTCTGCCAGTGAATGCGCAGACCCGGCGAAACTGGGAGGAAAATCATGCGTTTTTTGAAACTCGCGCTGGCCGGCGTGTGCGCGCTCGGCCTCGCCGGCACCGCCAATAGCGCGGAGCCGGTGAAAATTCGCATGTCGTGGGTGGCGCCGGTCTCCAACTGGGCATCGATCGTTTTGGAAAAGAAGGATCTGGCCAAACATCTGGGCAAATCCTACACGATTGAATCCACGCGCTATCAGGGCACGCCGCAAATGATTACGGCGATTGCCAATAACGAGCTGGAGGTCTCGAACCTCGCTTATTCGTCGCTTGCGATTGCAATCGAAAACGCCGGGCTCAACGATATTCGCGTCATCGCCGACGAGTTTCAGGACGGTGTGCCCGGCTACTACAGCACCCAGTACTACGTGCGCAAGGACAGCGGCATCAACAAGGTCGAAGATCTCAAGGGCAAAGTGATCGGAACGAACGGCGGCGGCAGCGCTATCGACGTTGCGATCCGCGCCATGCTGAAGAAGCACGGGCTTGAGGAAAAGCGCGACTACACAATGCTGGAAGGGCCGCTGCCTGCGATGCCGGCGATGCTGCTGGAGAAAAAGGCCGATTTCATCCCGGCCGTGCTGCCCTTCTCGTTCAATCCAAAGTTGAAGGAGGAAGGAAAGGTCCTGTTTGAGCAGCGCGAGGCCCTCGGCGTCACGCAGATGATCGTCTGGACCGCGCGCAAATCCTTTATCGACAAGAACCGCGCCGCAATGATCGATTTCATGGAGGACATGCTTCGCATCACGCGCTGGTACCAGGACCCGAAAAACCACGACGAGGTCGCGAAAATCGCATCCAACCTAACGAAGGTGCCTCCCGAGCGGTTCGGCTGGCTCTTCACCAAGCAAGACACCTTCCGCGATCCAAATCTTATCCCGAACGTCGAAGCGCTACAGCGCAACGTCGATGTGACGTATGACCTTGGATTTGTGAAGAAAAAGATCGACATCAAGAACTACGTCGATTTGAGCCTGGTGCAGGAAGCAGCCAAGCGGGTGAAGTAAGCTCTTTGAATATACGGAAGCGGCCCCGGATCCTCGGGGCCCGCTTTCTTTTTTGGCCGTCATATCGAGCCTTACAATGCAACCCACTGTCTCAGCCGGTCACGGGCGGATTCGTCCGGCATTTGCAAAATTTCGGGGCCTGATGGCGCCTAATGCTTTTCTGGGCATCATTTATTCTCACGCGCCCACTTGGGGCGACCGTTGGCGATTTTCTGGATAAGCCAATCAGTGATGGCGGGCTCAACTTAGCCGACCAATTTCTTCGGCGGTCATCGCGATATTCATCATCGGTTGCTGACTGCTGTTGCCACAGCGCGCCGGGATACACCCCCGGCAAAACTGAAGCCGCGTTGCATCCGCAAGCCTGAACATCGGCCAAGTTTTGATGGCAGCGGGGTGAGTGAGATCCAACCACACGCCGGTGAATTATTTTTGGGACTGTGTCGGCTTCTGCTCGCTAACAAAACTCAAGAAAGAGAAGCAGGTAAATCCAACTTCTTAGTTATTCTAATATCACATTGGAACGAGTGTAAATCATTGATATTGCATGGTTTTTTAACACAGCCTATTCGGCCCTGGTGGAGCTTCGTCGTGGGACGTTGCGCAACTGTTGGGGCTGAAAATGACTGGTGTGAAGCGGAGCATGGGGGTCATGCTCGCAACGACTGCATTGGCTGGTTGGACAGGATTTGCGTCTGCGCAACAGCAAGAAACGCTGACGCTGCCCACAATTGATGTGCAGAGCGCCAACGACAACGGAACCGTTGGCTATCTGGCGACCCGTACGTCGAGCGCAACAAAAACGAATACGCCGCTGCTCGACATCCCTCAGTCGATATCGATCATGACCAGACAGCAGATCAACGACATCGGCGCCCTCAAGTTGGAGGACGTCGTGCGCTACATGCCAGGTGTACTTTGGCACCAGGGCGAGAACAATCGCGACCAGGTCGTCATTCGGGGTCAGAGTTCCAGCGCCGATTTTTTTGTCAACGGCATGCGCGACGACGCGCAGATTTTTCGAGACCTCTACAGCACCCAGCGCGTCGAGGTGCTCAAAGGTCCGAATGCTTTGATCTTCGGACGTGGCAATGCCGGCGGAGTAGTAAACCGGGTTCTCAAGGAAGCCGATGGCGTTACACGGCGTGAAGCCACCATCCTTGGTGGCTCGTTCAACGACAAGCGTGTCTCGACTGACGTCGGTGGCGCTGTGACCAACACGTTTGCGGCACGTTTGAATGCCGTTTTTGAGGACACCGACAGCTATCGTGACTTCGATACGGTCAAGCGATACGGAATAAGTCCGACTTTTACCTGGGCTCCGAATGCCTCGACGTCGGTCAAGCTCTGGTATGAATATTTCCAAGATCGTCGGGTGTTCGACCGAGGCGTACCGTCACAGAACGGCCTGCCGTACTTCCCGGCGGGAGTTTCGACCTTCTTCGGTAACCCGGAACTGAGCTTCTCTCCCGCGACCACAAACGCCGTAATGCTCAAGGTCGACCATGCGTTCGACAACGGTCTGACGGTCGTCAATCAAACCCGCTTCCAGGACACGAAGCGTTTTTACCGAAATGTCTACCCGAATACGACCTCGCCGGTGAGTCCGGCCGGCCTTGCGACAATTGCTGCTTACCAGAATACGAATGATCGCCAGAACATCATCAATCAGACAGACTGGACTTATAAATTCAACACCGGCTTCGCTGAGCACACGTTCTTGTTCGGCACGGAGTTCGCCAATCAGCAGACTGCGAATGCCCGGTTTACCGGCTTCTTTCCGCCGGGCAATACGGCAACCATCACCGTTCCTGCATCCAATCCTGTGACATTCGCTCCCGTGGTCTTCACCGGACTGCCAGGTGATGCGCGTAATACAACAAATCTGAATGTTGCGGCTGCATATGTGCAGGACCAGGTCAAGCTTACGCGCTGGTTTGACATCATCGGCGGTGCACGTTTCGAACGCTTCGACCTTGGATATCAGAATCTCAACGCCCAAGGCCCTTTATACGGCCAAACGCTCAGTAGTGTGAACAATCTCGTTTCCCCGCGGATCGGGATCGTGTTTCACCCGGTCGAGAACACGTCGATTTATGCAAGCTACAGCGTGTCCTATCTGCCGGCGTCTGGTGACCAGTTCAACAGTCTGACGACGGGCACCGTGGATCTTGAGCCGGAAAAGTTCGTGAACAAGGAGGTCGGCTTTAAATGGGATATTACGCCGCGTCTTGCTTATACAGCGGCGGTATACCAACTCGACCGGACTAACTCACGCTTTCCCGACCCTGCCATTCCTGGCTTCTTCATCTTGAGCGGTTCGACGCGAGCCCAGGGCTTTGAAACTTCTCTCGTCGGCTACATTATGGATCAATGGCAGGTGACAGCAGGCTATGCATACACGGACGCGAGGATCACTGGCGATTTGTCTGCTACGGTCCGTGCGGGTAACCGCGTCGCGCTGGTCCCCTACAACCAGTTCAGCATCTGGAATCGCTATGACTTCAACGAAATGTGGAGTGTGGGTCTTGGCGTGATCAGCATGAGTAATTTCTACGCCACGTCGGACGATACAGTACTGCTCCCGGCCTACGCGCGCGTTGACGGGGCGGTCTTCTTCAGACTTAACAAATATTTGCGAGGTCAACTAAACGTCGAAAATATCTTCGGTGAGCGCTACTATCCGACCGCGGACGCCAACAACAACATTACGCCGGGCTCTCCGCGCGCGTTTCGTGTAAGTATCACCGGCAACCTGTAAGGAGCCCAGAAGAAATGACGGCGACGGCCCCTTGGGTCCCCAGAATATCATACCTTTTGAGTGACTATTTGACGATTGACAGTATTTGTTGCCAAAGGATCGAGCGTTCAATGACCTACAATCGTCAGAAGCACCGCGCTTTCGTGGCGGCCATTGTTGCCGCCGTCCTTGTTCTGCCGGCACCCGTTATCGCGCAAACGGCGCCTGCCGCGACAACACCATCTCCGACAGTCCCGCAAGCCGCGCCCACGCGTGCCGCTCCGGCACCGTCCGCGGCGAGTTCGGCTGCACCTGCAACTCCGGCGACAGATCCGGCTGCCGCCCCCGGTGCAGTGCCTCCCGCTGTCGATACATCCGCAACTCCGCCGGCAGCGAACTCGCCCAACATCGCGCTCAAGCTGCCGCGCGACCTTTCGCCCTGGGGCATGTTCATGGCGGCCGACATCGTCGTGAAAGCGGTGATGGTCGGCCTTGCCTTTGCATCCGTGCTGACCTGGACGATCTGGTTCGCCAAGGCGATCGAGCTGATGCTCGCACGGCGCAGAATGCGCTCAGCGATCGAGAAGCTCGCTCACGCGAAATCGTGGAGCGAAGCCAATGTCCGGACCAAAGGGCGCGATGTCGGCGTCGCCGCAATGCTGCGCGCCGCCGATACCGAACTGCGCATGTCGGCCGATGCGCATTCTGCAACCGGCATCAAGGAACGCATCGCCTCGCGGCTGGAGCGCCTTGAAGCGGCCGCCGGCCGGCAGATGATCCGCGGCACCGGCATCCTGGCGACCATCGGCGCCACCGCGCCTTTCGTGGGCCTGTTCGGCACCGTTTGGGGCATCATGAACAGCTTCATCGGCATCTCGAAGTCGCACACCACCAATCTTGCGGTCGTGGCACCTGGCATTGCCGAGGCATTGCTGGCGACCGCGCTTGGCCTCGTCGCTGCGATCCCCGCAGTCGTCATGTACAACGTGTTCTCACGCTGGATCGCCGGCTATCGCGCCTTGCACGCCGACGCTGCTGCCGAAATACTTCGGATCGTCAGCCGCGATCTTGATCGTGGCGCTTTCGATCAGCACCCGGCCGATCGTCGGCGCGCGATCGCCGCCGAGTAGCCGCCATGAGCGTCCGTCTTGACCACGGCGACGATCAGCTCAGCGAGGTCCACGAGATCAATGTCACGCCGTTCATCGACGTAATCCTGGTGCTGCTGATCATCTTCATGATCGCGGCACCGCTGGCCACCGTCGATATCTCGGTCGACCTGCCGGCCTCGAGTGCGGAGCGTACGCCGCGGCCTGACAAGCCGCTGTTTCTGACGCTCAAATCCGACCTGACCGTGTCGCTCGACAACGACACAATCAACCGCGCGACGCTGGCGGGCGCGCTCGACCGCGCAACCGCGGGCGATAAGCAACAGCGAGTCTTCCTGCGGGCCGACAAGACGGTCCCCTATGGTGAACTGATGAGCCTGATGAACGAGCTGCGTGGCGCCGGCTATCTCCACGTGGCGCTCGTCGGGCTCGAAGCCGACAAGATGTAGGCATGGGTGGCGGCAGCAAGACATTCTCGTTCAGCCGGTGGCCCGAGGCTGCCCGCTGGGGTGCGTGTTTTGCGTTGGCCGTCGCCTTTCATGCCGTCGGCACGGCGGCACTCTTTGCGCGATGGAGCGAGGATTCCGATCTGGTCGCAAACGCGCCCGTGATCATGGTCGATCTTGCTCCGGTTGCGGTTTCGCCCAACATCATGCCAACCGATGTTCCGATCGGGCCGAAACAGCAGGAAGCAGAACCAGAGCCGCAACCCGAAAAACCGATCGAGAAGATCGAGCTGCCGCCCGATCCGCAAGCCGAGCCGGTCGTGGCAATGCCGCCGCCCAAGCCGGTCGAGAAACCGAAAGAGAAAAAACCGAAGCAGAAGCATGCGAGCGTTGCGAGCGCGCCGAGCACGGCCGAGCAGCAGGCCGAGCACGCGGTAGCGCCGATGCCGGGCGCCTCGTCGCGCAACTCAAACGCGATGCCGAACTGGACATCGCAACTGGTGGCCGCGCTCGAGCGCCAGAAGAGATATCCATCGGAAGCACGCGGCGACCACGGCACCGCGCAGCTTGCCTTCAACGTCGATCGTCAGGGCGGTGTGCATAACGCGCGCATCACGCGCAGTTCCGGCTCCAGCGTCCTCGACCACGAGGCTCTCGCGCTGGTGCAGCGCGCGCAGCCGCTGCCGCCACCGCCTCCTGAAGTCCCGGGCGCGCAAATCCCGATCGTTGTGCCGATCCGCTACAACGCGCGCTGAGTGAAGACAGCTCAGCTAAGAGCCAAAGCAGACATAACGTCCTTACAACGTCACCAGTCAATTACTTCGCCTATTCCGCAATCGTCTGGCCCGGAACCGCCTCGTAGTCATTTGCAATTGCCACTTTCGCGTCCTTGGCCTTGGTACCAGGCATGATTTCAAAGCGCGGATCGAAGTCGACCATGGTCGAGGCAAGCTGTTTCAATATGCTTATGTCGCCCTGCACCTTCGCTGTGCCATCGGCAATCTGAGCCTCGAGGGTTTTTGCGCCAATCATCGTTTGCTCCAGGTCGGAGCGGTTTATCGCGAGAGTCAGGTTGGGTTTTTCGGCTTGGTAGCCCTTGATGTTCGTAAGCGTTGCGTTCTCAAGTTCGACAATGAATTTCTCGCCGTTGTCTGGCGTGATGAGGTTGATTGTGAACCGCATGCCTTCAGCCTTGCGGCTGTCCATGCGGATACCCAGGAAGTTGAGGAACAATTCGGTGGACATTGCGCGGATCACGTCGGGGCTGCTTGAGTTGGCGGTTTCCCCCTGCGGAATCCCGGTGCGAAGCTCATAAGCTGCAGCGAGGTAGCTGTTTCGCAGACCGGGATTTTCCTGCTGATATCCGAGTTGCTCGAAAATGTCCGCTAACAAGTCCTTGGCGGCCCGGTTCTGCGGTTCGGCCTGTACCAGCTTGTTCACGATTTCCTGGGCGTGCAGATATCGCCCCTCGTCGTGTAATTGCCGACCCCGGTCCATGATTTTCTGTGCGCCGCCCATCATTTCGACATAGAGCGGGGCGGAGTCTGCCGGTGACAAGGGAATGAGGGTTGTTGGATTGCAATCCCAGAAGCCGAGATAGCGCTGGATGACGCCACGGCTGTTGTGTTGCGGAGAGCCGTGGTAGCCGCGGCAGAACCACTTGTTCTGCAAGCCTTTCGGGACCTCATACACATTATGAATTTCGTTGATGGTCACGCCTTGATTGGCGAAATGCAGCACCTGGTTATTCATGTGCGCGTACAGGTCGCGCTGGCCGCGGAGAACTTCCTGTATCCTGTCGTTACCCCAACGTGGCCAATGATGGGAGGCAAACATCACTTCGGCTTCCAGGCCGAAACGGAAAAGCGCTTCGGCGATATATTTTGACCAGTTCAACGGGTCGCGCACCGGCGCGCCGCGCAAGGTGTAGATATTGTGCAACGACGCAATAACGTTCTCCGCCATCCACAGTGCCTTCATCTCGGGAATGTACGTGTTCATCTCCCGAGGTGCTTCGGTGTTTGGCGTGTTCTGGAAGACCATCCTGACGCCGTCGACCTCAAATTCCTCGATGGCCTTTTCGACGTAACGGGTGGGCGCAATCAGGCCGATCGCGCCAGATGACACGGCCTGACCGAGGCCCTGGCCGACATAACCATGCGGGCTCGCGGGCAGCAGGAGGCCGTATTGATAGAACAGCCGCCGGTTCATCGCGTTGCCGGCATAAACATTTTCGGAAATTGTGAAATTCATGAAGTCGATGGGAGCGATGACTGGGACTTTGCCGGACCTCACATCCGCTTCATCGACGATGCCGCGCACGCCACCCCAGTGGTCGCCATGAGTATGCGAATAGATCACAGCCGAAACCGGTAAGCCCTGACCGACGTGCTGCTGAAACAATTTCCAGGCAGCACGCGCCGTTTCTTTGGTGACGAGAGGGTCGAAAACGATCCAGCCCGTTTTGCCGCGGACGAAGGAGATGTCGGACAGGTCGAAGCCGCGGACCTGGTAAATGCCAGGGATAACCTCGTAGAGCCCGTAATTATTGTTCAGTTTGGACTGACGAAGCAGCGAGGGATGAATGCTGTCGAATTCGTCCTGCTTGTCCAGGAACTGAAACCGCTCCATGTCCCAGGCGACATGGCCGGCGTCCGCCATGATCTTGAGATCTTTCATGGGAGCAATAAGCCCCCGCTTCTGCTCGTCGAGATCTCTCTGGTCGGCGAAGGGCAGGCCGGTACGTGCCTGCTTGAGCACATCCAAGGTATATTTCGACGGCGCTTTGCCCTTGGGATGGAAGTGCTCCTTCAACGGGACGGTCGCCACCTGTGCCAGTGCAGGACTGTCCTCCAGCACCAGATGGCCAGCGACGGCGAAGGCTGTTCCAGCAGCAGGAAGGGATTGGATAAACTGTCGTCTTGTCGACATCACGTGCTCCTGTTCGGCCGAGGCCCTCCCCGGGCACACTAGAGGGCTGCGGGGATCCCTGATTGACCCACATCAATTTGCCGCGTCACGTCCCGATGTCCGCTAACGCTCGTCAGCTCTCGAGACTCACTTGCCGGCGCAAAGATATCTCCCGCCCCCTCGGGCCAACGGAGGCCGATCCGCCTCGTTGACTTGGCTCAAGCCTCTCCCGACACATTTTCGATATCTTCGGCCCGCGAAGCCGGAAGATGCGTGTTGGCATGAAGCCGGTATGAACAAACCATTGAGAACGTTGCCAGATGCCCCGCAAGCACTGCCGGCCGACGAGGTGCTGGCGCACTTTGGCGTCTCCGCAAGCAAAGGACTTGCCGACGAGGAGGCCCGACACCGGCTGAGGGTCTTTGGTGCCAACACAGTCGTGTCGACGCGCAAAGCCGGCGAACTGGTGATTTTACTGCATCAGTTCCAAAATCCGGTGGTTTATCTGCTCGGCGCCGCCGCCGCCCTGGCGTTTTATTTCGGTGAGCTCGAGGAAGGCGCGTCCATTGTTGCCGTGCTTGCAGTCAATACGCTGATCGGTTTTCTCACCGAGTTGAAAGCCGCTCGCTCAATCGAGGCATTGCGCGAGCTTGGCTCGCGCTCGGCGCGCGTTCGCCGGGATGGCCATGCTCGCATTGTATCGGCTGAGGAGATGGTGCCGGGCGACATCGTGCTGGTCGAAGCGGGCGATGCCATTTCGGCCGACCTGCGGCTGGTGGAAGCCTCTAATCTTTCCGCCGATGAATCGACGCTGACCGGCGAGTCGGTCGCGGTGGACAAACACGTTCGCCCCGTCACGGTCGAGGCGCGTCTTCCGGACCGTACTTCGATGCTGTTCAAGGGCACCGCGCTCACCCGCGGCAGCGGCGTGGGCGTGGTGACAGCGACCGGGCTTTCCACCGAGCTTGGCCGCGTATCGCGGCTCGTTGAAGAAGCCGAGTCGGGAAGCTCGCCGCTTGAAAGAAAGCTTGCGCGCCTGTCGACGCAGCTGGTCTGTGCCGCACTGGTGCTGACCGCGCTTATCGGTGCGGTTGGACTGGCCAAGGGCCAGGATACCTTCCTTATGGTCGAGGCGGCGATCGCTCTGGCCGTGGCGGCGATCCCGGAAGGTTTGCCGATCGTCGCCACGCTGGCCCTCGCTCGCGGCATGTGGCGCATGGCTCGCCAGAATGCGCTGATCGAGCGCCTGTCGGCAGTCGAGACGCTCGGCGCGACAACCGTCATCCTCACGGACAAGACCGGCACCCTGACCGAAAATCGCATGACTGTGCGGCGGCTCTGGGTGTCCAGCGGCGAAATCGAGATCGATAGCGGAGAAAGCCCTGTACGGGCTCAACTCGGCGACGACGCGCAATTTTTCCTTCTTCTGGAAATCGCGGTGCTCTGTAACAACGCTTTTCTTGAAAGCACGGGCGAGCAAGGTTCCGGCGATCCGATGGAATTGGCCCTGTTGCGCGTGGGCTTTCGCGCCGATCTCAGGCGCTCGATGCTGTTGCAGCGCGAACCCATTGCCCGCAAGCATGCTTTCGAAACGGCCAGCAAGATGATGGCGACCGTGCATCACCACGGCGACCGATATCTCTTCGCGGTCAAGGGTGCGCCGGAAGCCGTACTCGCCGCTTCCAGCAAAGTGTTGACCGAACATGGCGAGGCAGTGCTCGATTCCGAGATGCGCAGCGAATGGCATGCACATGTTGAGCATCTCGCTCATCATGGTCTGCGGGTGCTGGCCTGCGCCACGAAGACGGGCATGCGCTCTGATACGCCGCCATACGAGGACTTGACGTTCGTAGGGCTCATTGGCCTGGAGGACCCGGCCCGCGCCGACGTGCCGCACGCGATCAAGCACTGCCGCGAGGCCGGCATCCGGGTTGTCATGGTCACGGGCGATCACGCCGCGACCGCGCGCAGTATCGCCCGGGCGGTCGGGCTTGGGCACACGACCGCCAACGTCGTCGAAGGAAAGCGCGTCGAGCGCTTCACCGATGGCAAGGGTGCCGGACTGTCCGACGTCAACATCTTTGCGCGCGTGAGCCCGGCGGAGAAGCTCGCGCTCGTGCGGGCCTATCAGGCCACGGGCGATGTCGTCGCCATGACCGGCGACGGCGTCAACGACGCGCCGGCGCTGCGGCAAGCCGACATCGGCGTGGCCATGGGCCTGCGCGGCACCGACGTGGCGCGCGAAGCAGCCGCGATGATCCTGCTCGACGACGCATTTCCGACTATCGTCAAAGCTATTCGCGAAGGCCGCGTCATCTTCGGCAATATCCGCCGCTTCGTGGCCTATCTGTTGTCCTGCAATCTGAGCGAAGTGCTGGCGGTCGGGCTGGCGGTGTTGTTCGCGCTGCCCCTCCCGATGCTGCCGTTGCAGATCCTTTACCTCAATTTGGTTACCGACGTTTTCCCTGCTTTCGCGCTCGCGCTGGGCGAAGGCGACCCGGACATCCTCAAGCGCCCGCCCCGCAATCCGAAGGAGCCGATCCTAGGCCGCTCGCAATGGACCGTCATTGTGCTGCACAGCCTGGCGCTCACCGCCGGAACCTTCGGCGCCCTGGCGGCCGCGCGGCTATGGCTGGACCTCGACAGCAAGTCTGCGGTGACGGTGACCTTCCTGACGCTCGCCTTTGCCCAGCTTTGGCATGCCTTCAACATGCGTCATCCGCGATCGGGGCTGTTGCGTAATGAAGTGACCCGAAATCCCTGGATGTGGGGCGCCCTGCTGCTCTGCACGGCGCTTTTGGTCGCGCCGCCCTATCTGGCGCCGATCGCCGGTGTCATGCATCTCGTGCCCCCGACCCCGATCATGTGGGCAATCATCCTTGGCTCAAGCGCAGCGCCGCTGGTCGTGACGCAGGCCGTCATGCTCATGATGGCGTCGCTGCGTCGAAGAGCCGGGCGATGACGGCAAACTTTTCGTCAGCGCAATGCCTTTGGATAGGCTGCCGTGGCGGCTGCCACGCGGGGGGTGATCGCGCCGGTGTGCTGCGCCCAGATGCGTCGTCCGATCAACAGCGCCGTCACCAACGCGGCAGCCAGTCCGACCGGCCCCATCACGACAGGAAAAATCGCGACCAGCAGGCAGGCCACACCAATCCCGGACATCTCGTGCGGAAGGAATCCGGTCCGGCGGCCCTCTTGCACGAGGAATGCCATTGGAACCGCAAGAGCCACCATGTCATAGAGGAACAGATACGGCGTCGCCAACAGTGCGCCAACGGCAAGCGCCGCAGCTTTCATGGCGAACGATGCAGCGCTCCGCCATATGACGACGAGAGTGAGTGCGATCAGAACAACGAAAATGCCGTGCAGCGCTGTCGCCAGGCCTTCACTGCCGCCGAGCAGCCGAACGACCACGAACAGGCTCTGCATCTTGGCCCAGTGATCGCCGCTGTTCGTTAGGTGCATGTGAGAGTATTCCGGAAGGCAGCGAAAGAACGCCTCCCAGCTGCCCAACCCGAAGACGCCCCACGACATTGCGGCGATGAGTGCGCTTGTCGCGGCGGCGGCGAACAGCATTCGCCAGTGGCCGCTGACGACGAGGACCAGCGGAAACAAAATTCCGAGCTGAGGCTTGTAGGTTAAGAGGCCGAGGAAGCACCCGGCCAGGATGGGCCTGCGCTCCATGAGGCCCAGTGATGCGCCCAGCAGCGCGGCGGTAAGAAATCCGTTCTGGCCCGACATGAAGGCCGACAGCACGCCGGGAAATCCGCAGGCGAGCAGTACGCCGATGCGGTGGCCGACGATGACGCGAATCGCCGCCACATAGAGCGCGAAGGTCGCAAACACCCAGCCAAGATACGCCGAAACATAGGGAAAGAGCGCCAACGCGGTGGCGACGAACAGGAACGTCGGCGGATAGAAAAATGGCGGGTGAGATAGAAGCGGATCGGCCGAAGCTGTGACCTTGGGCCCGCAGATGATGGCATCGTTTCCCGCGAGCACTTGGCGTCCGGCCGTCCAGAAGTAGGTGAAATCGGAAGCCCGGATGCTGCCGTCAGGTTGAACGATCCACGACGCTTGCCAATACATCGCCATGAGAAACACGCCCTGGGCGATGATGAGCGCGAAGCAGATCAGTTCGACGCGTTCCCTGAACGGGATACCCGGGCCAGCCGGACATGTCGGATCATGGATCATGGCGCGCGCTAAGTCCTTGGCTGGAAGTACCGCGCCTGCTCTTAAGAAACCGCTAAGTGCCGCCCTTGGCGTTTTCCAAGGGCAGTTTTCCTGCTGCGTTGACAACGCGCCACGCAGCGGCGCTCGCATGGCGCTCTGTACCAATTAGGCGACATAGCGTGCTTTGTTTGAAATGAAAGAGGCCGCAACTGCGGGGCCTCGCGCGGCGCGCTCGATCGATCTAGTGCGGTCTGTCTCCGGCCAGCGTTACGCGGTGCATCACGCGACGGAACCCATGATAATCGTTGACCGGGTTGTGGAGTGTGCAGCGATTGTCCCAGAACGCCAGTGAGCCGACGCGCCAATTGAAGCGGCAGGTGAATTCCGGCTTGGTCTGGTGCTCGAACAGGAAATTGAGCAGCGGCGCACTCTCGGCCTCTGTCATATTCTTGAAACGCACGGTGTGGCCGATATTGATGTAGAGGCCCTTGCGTCCGGTTTCCGGATGCGTGCGCACGACCGGATGCTCGCTGATATATTCCTTTTTCGCTTCAGCCTTGCTGCTATCGCGCAAGCGGTCCTCGCGCGTACGAGTGACGTCCGCCTTGGCCGAATGATTGACTGCGATCAGCCCGTCGAGCATGCGCTTCATGCCCTCGGACAGCGTGTCGTAGGCTAGATAGGTGTTGGCGAATAGCGTATCGCCACCATAGGGCGGCACCTCACGCGCGATCAGCATGGTTCCCATCGGCGGACTTTCGAGATAGGCCGTGTCGGTGTGCCAGATGCCGCCGAAATTCTTCGTTTCGTGCTCGAGCTTGATGACCGGGATGATCTCCGGAAAACCTTCGATGCCCTTGATGAAGGGATACTCGACCACCTCGCCGAAGCGCTTGGCGAACGCCAGAAACTTTGCAGGCGGCAGGTCCTGATCGCGGAAGAAAATCACGTTGTGCTCAAGCCAGACCTGGCGGATTTCGCCGATGACATTGTCGCCCGGCTCACTTGCAAGGTCGATACCCAGGATTTCCGCGCCGATCGAACCCGACAGACGCCGCACTTGAAATCCGTTTCCCGCCATGACCGACGCCCCGTTGCTGCTGCGATGTCTTTTGAATTTAACATAGCCAGGCTGGCGCCGCCCACCGCAATGTACCAGCAGGCATCAGGCATGTCCGAGAATGATGCATTCGGATCAGTCGAAAACGGAATCAATCCACCACCGGGATCGAACGCTGCAGTGGTTATCCAATCCGAATCCATCCATCGTGCGCCCACACCTACGCCCACATAGAATCCGATCCGGCTAACGACCGGTGCGGGCGGTGGCGTGTAAGCAGGTGCCTTGCGCGGCAAATCGGCCGCCGATGCTATCTGGGTGAACGCTACGGTGGAAACCGCAGCGATTACTGTAAGTCCCGAATTTTGGCGACGAAAACGTAACACCCGAGCCATTCTGTGCGGTCAGCGTGATGTCCGCCTTGGGTCAAAGGCAGACATGTACAGGGCACCCACGCATGTCCGCTAAGTGCCAATAGTGGAACTCGCAGACCCTCGCTAAATCGGCAAATTCGGAACTCAAGCGGTTTTTATCGAACTAAAAGAGCCGCAGGAAAGTTCTCCAACAAATGGGAAGGAGGATTGAACCATGAAACGATTTATCGTGGCGTTCGCGATGCTATTGAGCGCGACGTCTTTCTCATTCGCGCAAAGCCTGACCAACTTCGGCCCCAACGCGCCTTCGTATGGCGACAGTTATGGCAAACCAGTGGCCGGCACCTACCCTCCGCTTCAGAAGCGTGCTTACAGATCCTATGCTTACCAGCCCTACTGGCATCATCGCCATCGATATCACCCCGGGTACCGGCATCATCGATATTGGCACTGAAACAGCACTGTGAGCGCCACGTTTTGAAACCGAAGGCATAGAAATTTAGTGTAAGCTTCATGATCCTTAAGACAGCAACGTTGATCGTCGCTGCGCTGGCAGCTACCGCAACCGCGTGTTGGGGGTTTGGCTTCACGTTCGGTGCAAATCCGTACACGGAAGGCCCGTACTATAGTTATAACCCGCCCGACGTTCGCCAAACTTGCGTGTGGCAGCGGAAATGGGTTGTCGATAAGAACGGGCGCCGGGCGCTAAAGCGCACCCGCATATGTCATTGAGCGACATACTTCGCTTCGAAGTCACCCAAGAGTCTTGCTCGGCGCTATGCCGTTCCCGTCGAACGCCTTGATACCGCGCCGCTCGCCGAAGACACGGTGTTTCCGATCATGACAAGAACCGGGCCGGGCAATCCCGCCTGCGCAAGCTGCTCCGGAAGTTCAGCGATGGACGACGTGACGACGGCCTGATCGGGCCGGGTGGCGCGTGAGATCGCTATCGCGGGAGTCTCGGGATCGAGACCTTCGGCAATCGCTTTCTCGGCCAGTGCGGCAAGCGTGCGCGTGGGCATAAAGACGGCCGTCGTCGTCGAAGGATCCGCGAGACTCTTCCAGTCAAGGTCGGCCGGCAGGCCGCCGCGTTTAGCATGACCGGTAACGTATTGGAGCCGGCGCGCCTTCCTGCGATCCGTCAGTGCAATGCCAAGCCGCGCCGCCGCGCCCTGCACCGAGGTAATGCCGGGCACGACATCGACAGTAATATTGGCCACTTCGCAGGCCGTGATCTCTTCGGCCGCGCGTCCGAAAATCAGCGGATCGCCGCCCTTGAGGCGGACGACGCGCTTGCCCTGCTTCGCCAGGCTCACCATCAGGCTGTTGATGTCCTCCTGCGTGCAGGACGGACCGAAGCCTGTCTTCCCGACCAGCATTTTCCTCGCTTCGCGACGCGCGAAATCCATCACCTCGCGCGACACGAGATCGTCGAACAAAATCACGTCCGCGGATTGAAGCGCGCGCACGGCGCGCAGCGTCAGCAATTCCGGATCGCCCGGCCCGGCGCCGACCAAGGTCACCGATCCGCTCTCGACCGCCGCTCCCAGGCCTTTCACTTCGGCAACGAAGCTGTCGAAATCGGCCTGGACCGGCGCGCGATCGGGATTGGCGACGGCATGCGCCGTGAATAGCTGCCAGAATTTCCGCCGTGCAGCGAATGACAGCCCCGCGAGCTTCAGCGCGCCGCGCCAGCGCGCGGCGATGGCCGCCCAATCCGCAAAACCTTTCGGGAGCAGCGCTTCGAGCTTGGCGCGGATCGCCTGGGCAAAGACGGGCGCCGCGCCATCGGTTGAAATTCCGATCACCAGCGGCGAGCGGTTGACGATCGCCCCGAACGAAAAATCGCAGAACGCAGGTTTGTCGATCACATTCACCGGCACACCGGCGGCGCGCGCGGCCGCCGCAAAAGCAGCGGCGCCCTCGTCGTCTTCGAAGGCGCCGATCGCGATCGCAGCATCATTGAGATTTTCAGCCGACCACGTGCAGCGATGGATGACGATCGCGCCACGCGGCGGATCCGCAGCCAGCTGCTGTAGCTCGTCGCATATCTCGATCGCATAGACGTCGACGCGCGCGCCCGCAGCCGACAGCAACTCTGCCTTCCACGCTGCCGAGCCGCTGCCACCGGCAACCATGGCGCGCTTGCCCTCAAGCGCCAGAAAAACGGGAAGCCGCGCCAGCGCGCTCATGCGCGCGGCCTTTGCTTCTGACGGAGTTCGGTGCTCGTTCACCGGCATGGCCTCTTAATACACGTCGACCTGATAGCGGTCATTCTTTTTCAGTTCGGCGACATAGCGCGCGGCATCTTCAGGACTGCCTTTGCCA
>Ga0247792_1000036_pt1 | contig 26507 bp, 31 predicted proteins | sample UWRJS106311C6_FD_179920 | JGI IMG/M metagenome (GOLD analysis project Ga0247792, IMG submission 179920) | Soil microbial communities from Arlington Agricultural Research Station in Wisconsin, United States - UWRJ-S106-311C-6 | ecosystem: Environmental > Terrestrial > Soil > Agricultural land... | reverse complement strand
AAAGACCTCGATGCATGACAGTGCCGTTTCGGGATCGGAAAGATCTTCGCCCTCGCTGCGCGCAATGTCCGCGATAGACCTGAGCATGATGATCGTCGAGACAGGAAGCTCGATTGGCAGCATCGGCAGGCCGAAAGCACCACCGGCTGCGCCGGAGGCCGTCGCCAACGCTTTATGCAAAAGCTGCGATCCAGGGTGGGGTGCGCGCTGCAAAGACATCAATGCTGCCTGGAGCGCCATCCCCAGCGCTTTAGAGACAGATGTCGAGATCAGATTGGAGGCAGAAACCGGCAGCGCAGTGCCCAGAAGCTCGATCGGCTTACCGATCATATCGGTGAGGCGCGCGGCGAGCCCGGGATGCTCGAGCGCATGAACGGCGCTGCGCAACGCTGCCAGGTCCTCCTGCTTCAGGCCTGCCATGTCCAATCCAAACAGCTCTATCGCAACATATCCACTCGCGCGACGCGATACTTGATGCCTGGCCGGCATTGCGGCCGGACGACGAGCGCACGCGGCGAGCAAGACCATGCCAGCGGCGGATCAGGGCAGGCATGGCCGCGAACTTACTTTACTTTTGCTGCTTGGCTTTCAGCTGCGCGTCATTCGCCGCGATGAATGCCCGGATATCGTCCGACATAGCCAGCAGTTTAAGCCATTGCTCTTTATATAAGGTCACGGGAAAGCGGCCCATGCCATAGATCGAGAGCGCACCTTTCTCGCTGACCTTCATTCGAAGGCCGGAGGCCGCTCCCTGCTTAAGCGCCGCATTTTCGCTGCGCAGGCGTTCGATCTCAGCTTTCAGATCGTCGTCAGGCATGGCTTTCTGCAATTCATCTGGCAGCAGGAAGGGTATCACATCTGTACATTCGCATCCTGGCTTTCAAGCCTTGAAGACCATGTTCCGACCCTCCCGGTGCATCCGCTTCCGGCAATCATGGTACATTGTCCAATCCATCCTGCGTGACCGACCACCATGAGCCTGCTGAGCAATCCCTTCGACCCCGCGCGCGAGGCAGCGCTGGTGACCGGCGCGGGGAATGGCATCGGACGTGCCATCGCCCAGGCGCTGGTGGCGGAAGGCGTGCGGACGGTCTTCGCCGACGTGAACAAGGACACGGTCGAGGCCGCCGCCGCAGGCTCGGCGCAGCCGAAGCTCGCAATCCCGTGGGCCGGCGACCTGGCGCAGCGCGAGGCCTGCGATGCGCTGCTGGCGCACGCACGCGCGACGCTCGGACAGGTGACGCATTTCGTGCACAGCGCCGCGCCGCCGCGGCGGGAAGCCGATCACAGTTTCGCTGTCACCAGTGAAACCTGGGAACGGATGCACGCGGTCAACATCGATGCCGGCTTTCACCTCGCGCGCGAGCTTGCCCGGGCGCTGATCGCAGCGCGCGCGCCGGGCTCGTTCCTGATGCTGACGTCGCTGCACGCCGAGACGCCGCGCAACCTGCCGCATTACAGCACCGCCAAGGCGGCACTGGCGATGCTGGTGAAGGAGCTGGCCAAGACTTTGGGGCGCTTCAATATCCGCGTGAATGCGCTGGTGCCCGGCGCCATCGCCGCCGGCGGCTTCGTGGCCGATCCGGCGCTGGCGCGGCACATTCCGCTGGGCCGGCTCGGAAAGAGCGAGGATCTCGCGCCGATGGCGCTTGCGATCCTCTCGAACAAGATATCCGGCTACGTGACCGGCGCAGCCTTCGTGGTCGACGGCGGCATTTCGCTGACGAACTGGTTCGATCCGCCGGCGCTCGACGATCTTTAAGAAAGTTTCGCTTCGAAACGCATACCTGCCCCGCCGCAAAAGTACGTTCGCACCTCCGTCTCCATGAGTTCAGAAATTATGATTCGGCGTCTGAAACCTGATGACTCGACTATTTCACAAAAAATCGAAACCAAATCGAATTGTCTGGGTTATAGCGGGGCCGTTTATGAGCAAGGGTGCCGTGTACACTCCCGAAACAGTGAAACTTCTGCGCGATGCGCTCGAGGATGCCTGGGCGGCGTTGCGGCCGGACGAGCGCGCGCGGGCGAGCAAGACCATGCTGGCGATCCGCCTGCTCGAGGTGGCGGCCGCCGGCGAGCGCGACCCGGCGCGGCTGCGCAGCGAGGCGCTGAGCACCGTGGTGACGAGCGCGTTGTGAGAGGCGCGCGCGAAGAGGGCAACCAATGCCACCTGCTCCGCCGTCATGGCATGACGAATTCAATCTGAGCGGATCATGCTCTAGGAGCAATTGCCCTCTCGCTCCAGGCGCCGCTTCGATGCCGGAACCCAGAACACCCTGCGCCGTTGTCTTTCAAACAATGGAGACGACTTATGGGACGCGGCATCCTTCTCTGGTTACTCGGCATTCCGATTCCGATCATCATCCTGCTCGCCCTCTTCTGGCATTAGGCCATGCCACGCACGCAGATCGAGCCCCACAAGAGCGACAAGCGCTACGTTCGACGCAAGGCGGGCTTCACCCGGTCGCAAGACGACGTCGGCCGCTCACTGGCCGCGGATCGCCGCAAGCGCGCGAAGCGCGCCGTCAAGAGCGGCGAAGGTGACAGAGGCGACCGGCGGAGCAGCTAGCGGGCGATGACTTCCGCCGCAGCGGCACGCAACGTTTCAAGCCGTTGCTACCCTATCAACGATAGTGCCTGGTGGAGCATGCTTCGGGTCGGCGGCTCAGGTCGCCGCGCTGCGGCGCGCGAAGAAGCTCCACACCACCAGCACAATGACGGCGCCGACCACGGCACCGATCAGCCCGGCACCCTCGTCGGCGTGGTACCAGCCGAGCGCCTGGCCGAGATAGGTCGCGACGAAGGCGCCGGCGATGCCGAGCGCCGTGGTGAGGATGAAGCCCGCCGGCTCGTTGGAGCCGGGGTGCAGAAATTTCGCGATGATGCCGGCAACGAAGCCGATGATGATGAGCCAGAGAATACCCATTTGAATCCCCCTTTGGGCCGCCTCTCAACCCCGCCTACGCGAGGCGGGTTTCAATGTGCGCGGGCGGGAAACGCAGAGGGTGGAACTTTGGTTCCCGCCTGCGTGCTACGCACTACGGCGGGCGAGCCCGCGTATCCCGGATAAGACTGGATCCCCGCCCTAGCCTTCGCGAAGCCGAAGCCGCTTCGCTTCGGCGGAACAAGGACGGCGGGCCAGCCGAGGCCGCCGCTCAGGGCGCGTTGCTTCCATCGATCGAGAAGTCCCGGCCGACAAGGCCATCGTGCGCGCCGGCTCTGCGGGGAACGCGGGCCAGCTTGCCGCCAGCCCGCCCGGCAACAGCGCGGCTGGCAACAGCACGGCTGTCGCCGCCGACCAGCATCGCCCAATAGCGGCGGCCGGTGGCCGATACCGCGGATGCAACGGCCTGGCATCCGCCGAGCGTCATGTTGCGGCGGTGCGCCGGCGACTGCATCCACATTCGCCTTGCGCAGGCTTCGGTGTCGCATCCCACCGCGACATTCTCGGCAACGGCGCCCGCCGGTCCGCGATGCCGCATGAAACCGGAGTGATCGAGGCTGTTGCGGCGCGCCATGTCATTGGCGTGCTGCTGTGCGAGCCGGTGGAGCGAAGAACAATCCGCATAAGACGATCCAGCCCCGGCGATCGTGGCACACAAGACAGCAACGACCCGAAGCGGAGTCATCGCGTGCCCCTTCCCCTGATTCCCCCTGACCATCTTTGCGGGAGGAAAGCGGCCGCATAAGGCGAAAAGAAGGTTGGCCGAGGGACGGCGTGCTTCCGCACGCCTGTGCGGGAACAAGCGGCCTTTCCGCTGTCATGCCGGGCTTGTCACCGCAAGTCGGATATATCCGACTTGCGGCACGTTCTTGATGCGGAAGTCGGGCAAGCCCGACTTCCGATGCCATCCACGTCTTCGATTTGCACGGGTAAAGACGTGGATGCCCGCAACAAGTGCGGGCATGACGGAGCCTGTCGCTCTGAACCCCCGCTTTCGCGGGGGTGAGCGGAGAGAGTGTGGACGTCCGCTTGCAGCAATTTCCGCTCATTCCCGCGTAAGCGGGAATCCACGGCACAACGCAAAGCCGGAAAATTAGCCCTGGACTTTCGCGGGGGTGAGCGGACGTTGGCAGCGGACATGAGCGGTTTGTGGCGCACCCTGCGGTACGCGCATAGGAACACCGCCATGCCCGCAACCGGAACAGGAACGGCCCGCAGCCTTGGGCGTTTCAGGGGCGTCAACGCCTGAATGGCTTGTCTTCTCGCGATCCGGAGCCCGGGCGGCCGCTATCCTGAAGGGTGGGACCCGGGCTGCGCATTTGGTCGCGCCCCCGCCGCCCCCGCAGGTGTTAAGGTAGGCCCATCAGGCGTTGCGTTCAGTCGGGGTGTGTCAATGTCATACCGATCGTCCATCGAGTCCGTGCCGCTGGTGCCGGACGACTGGGCCCCGCAAGATCCGGGGGAGATCGACATCAATAACGAACGCGAGCTCGCCTACTGGTGCAACGAGCTGCGCATCTCGATCGGCGACCTGATCTGGCTGGTGCAGAAACACGGGACGTCGGCCGACCGCATCAGGGCGATGGTGAAATGACCGCGCGATAGCGCGAATACGAGCGCGTGATGGCGCGGTCATGGCCGGCTTCATGCCGGCCATCCATGTCTTGCCAAGATGCATCACCCTAAGACGTGGACGCCCGCGACGAGCGCGGGCATGACGAATGTGAGGCGTTGCAGTGCGCCCTGGGTCCCCGCTTTCGCGAGGACGAGCGGATGAGAGACCGCGCGCACCAAACTCCGCTCATTCCCGCGCAAGCGGGAATCCAGAGCCAAGCTGTTGGCTTGTCATTTCATTTGACGCCCTGGGTCCCCGCTTTCGCGGGGACGAGCGGATGAGAGACGATGTCTCAGCCCATTGAGCGATGTAAATTTGCGCTCGCAAACCCCCTCACCGCTTCTTCTTTTTCGGCTGCGCGCGGTTGAGCAGGTCCTGGATCGGATCATAGGTCGAAGCCTTGTGCGCGCCCGACTGCTCGGCGAGGCGCACGTAAGTCTCGGCGAGCTGCTCCCATTCCGCCTTGATGATGGGGCTCTCCTCCCGATCGGCCTTGGCCCGCACTTCCGCGGCCAGATTCAGATATTGCTCGGCCCGGCTCATTCGCCACCCGTTCACATGAATGCATTGTCAGTAAGCCAACATAAGCCGGTACCATCCGTTCCTATGAAACCGCGAAAGCTTACGGTAGTGTGATGCGGCACTGCGGAAATTCACGCCGCAGCCCCGATCGCGCAGGTCGCGCGAACCGGGGATTCCGCCCCGCAATCCGCGTCGCATCGATGCGGCAGTGCGGGAACGGCACCGCGGCACGTGCGTTAGTGCCCGTTGCGTTGGTGACCGGGCGGAACCTGTGGGGCCATGGCCAATTGCGGCCATGCGGCCCCGTTTCGATTTTTAGTGCCGGGAGCATGCGATGCCCCATTTCGGAATGCCACGCCGCAACGTCATCAGCGGCGCGTCGAGCAGCAAGGCGCAGGTGAACTGGCGGCGCGGATTTTTCCGCGTCTGGCTGCTGGCCTCCGGCGCCTGGATCATGAGCTGGGTGCTCTGGCTGATGATCTACGGGATCAGCCGGGGCTTCCGCGACATGCACGAGGTCTTCGCGGTCCCCGTGCTGCTGTTCGGGCCGCCGGTCGCGCTGATGCTGTTCGGCCTGGTCGCCGGCTGGGCCTTCCGTGGCTTCAAGCCGGACGAGGAAGAAGAGAAGAAGTAGGAGTGCCGTCGCGACAGGGCCTGCAGAAAGAAATCGGAAGCACAGACTCTCCCGCGTCATGGCCGGCACTCGGGTCCGGCCAAAGGCCGGCCCGAGCACATGCTTTATGCCGGCCATCCACGTCTGACGGAATTGCATCGCGGGAAGGCGTGGATGGCCGGGACATAGGCGCGCGACGGCACGCCGTCCTTCGGACGGCTAAGCCCGGCCATGACGAAGAAGAGAGGGAAGCGCCGTTACCATACGCGTTTACCAGGCTTAACCGGGTGGCCGCCCGGCGATTGCAATGGCCGCCCGGCATCGCTATATAACCCCCGTTCGCGATTGCGCCTGCCCTTGTTATTTCGGCCTCACGGCCCTTTCCCAAGACACGCAAAATCCCGGATGAGACCCAGGCGAATGGTTCGTATTGGGGAACAACGCGTTTGCGCGTTTTATTAAGGAGGCCTTGATGGCCACAGGTACCGTTAAATTCTTCAACTCCCAAAAGGGATTCGGCTTCATCGTGCAGGACAATGGCGGCCCGGATGTGTTCGTTCACATTTCGGCGGTAGAGCGCGCCGGCATGAGCAACCTCAATGAAGGCCAGAAGCTTTCGTTCGACGTGCAAAACGATTCACGCAGCGGCAAGGCCGCTGCCGCAAATCTGCAAGCGGTCTAAGCTTCCGTTTCGCACAGGAGATGACGCCAGCGCAGTCGCGCTGGCGTTTCTTTTAGGGTAGAGAGCGGCATGGCAACGAAGCCGGGCAGCAAGCCCAAAAACGAATTCGTGTTCTTCGACGTCGTCTACGAGGACGGCTCGCAGCGCTCGAACCGGCGCGTGCCGGCGGAGCTGCTCGGCGGCCTCGAGAAAGACGAGCCCGCGCGCGGCTTCATCATCGAGCAGGACCGCGAGATCGCCGAGAAATCGGGACGCGCCCCGCTGGCGATCAAAAGCATCCGCCGCGCCGGCGCGAAGGTGAAAGAGAAAGCCAGGTAAGGCGCCTCGTCCGCTCATCCCCGCGCATAGCCGCGGGTGAGCGAAGATGAGTTTCCTTACGCATCCAATAAGCTCCGCTCATTCCCGCGCATAGCCGTCCGAAGGACGGCGTGCTTTCGCCCGCCTATGCGGGAATCCAGGGCGGCAAATTCGCACGCCGATAAGCGGACGCGTTCAGCCCCGGCTGGCTTTTTTTTCTTTTTTCATCCGCCACAACTGAAAGCCGGCTTTGGCGATCGAGGCCTCGATCACGCCGCGGTTGAGATTGTGGGGAGGCGGCGCCTCGGGCCGGATGACGCCGATCGCGTGCCAGGGCCGGAATTGCTTCGGCAGCTTGCCGCCGCCCTGGTCGTCCGAGAAGGCCTGCAGGCCGGGATTGGTGTCGGACTTGAAGATGAAGATGCGCATAGTTGAGGATCCGGTTGCGAATTTGGTTCAGAATTTGCGCCCGCGCGCGGGCGGCTTCGGCTTGCCGTTGGCGTCGAGCCGCGGCTTCTTGGGCGGAGCCTTGATCTCGCCGTCGAAAATCGCCTTCTTGCGGGCCGCCTTGCGCAGCCGCCGCACCGCGTCGCTCTTCTCGCGCGCCGCCTGCTCGGACGGCTTTTCGTAAAAGCGCCGCCGCTTCATCTCACGAAACACGCCTTCGCGCTGCATTTTCTTTTTCAGGACACGGAGCGCCTGTTCGACGTTGTTGTCGCGCACAAAAACCTGCAATGGATGTTCCTTTGTCTAGAGAAACGGCACACAAAGATCATCCGGTACGGCCCAATGAACGTCCATTGCGGGCCGCACCCGAAGATGCACCGGAGAGATTATGCGAGCGCGTTTTTCAGCTGGTGTTCCTCGGCGGTGCGCTCGAATGCTTCCGCCGCGTTCTTGATCCGGTAGACGACCCTGTTGTCCCGCTCGATCGGCACCAGGCGAACGATCTTGTACTCGCCGCGCGCAGCATTGTACTGCGCCGCCCCTTCGAAATAGACAGACTGGCCGATAGAAAATTTATGCATTCATTGACTGCGGGGGTGACGGCGATTCGTGCCGCGTCCCGCCGGGGTCCTCTAGCATGTGCCATTCGCCTTGGATACATCGCATATTGCGGCTTTCATGCACTGTTTCGCGTTTGTCCGGCAGATCAGCGGCAATCGCGGAACGAGATCGGGTGGTTTGGTCCGGAGACCAACGTCTGCGGTCCGGGCTTTCGGAACTTCCAACGGCCTGGCGCGTTGAGTTTGCATGCCCCAGCATGAAACACAGGACCGCGCCGAGCGCCTTTTCAAGGCGCGCGAGCAGCAAAAAGCCGACGCCCCCCAGGCGATGGCAGAGTATCACGCAGCCATTCAGCGCATGCGCGACCGCACGCAAGAACTGCGGCGGCAACGCCTCGCGCGCGAGGCGCGGAAGACGCAAAAACAGGCACGCTCGGCTTAAGTGCGCAGACTCTCATCTGTCATGCGCGGGCATAGCTGTTTGAAGAACGGCGTGCTTTCGAACGCCTATGACCCGCGCATCCATGATGAAATTCAAAAAAGACCAACCTTACATTCTGCAGACTTCCTGGAGAGTCATCATGGATTGCCGGGTCAAGCCCGGCAATGACACAAGAGAGGGCGGCATTCTGGACCCCCGCTTTCGCGGGGGTGAGCGGCGTGGTGCTGCGCCCCCGTTCGAAACAACGGCCCCTCACGACTCCCCGATCACCTTCTCGATGCGACGGTCGGGCACGAGCCAGATCGCGGCAACCAGAACATAGAGCGCGATCGAGACCAGCGGGTTCACGAAGGCAAGCGCGATGCCGGCAACGTAAAGCAGCGGCGAGATCTTGCCCTTGAGATCCTTGCCCAGCGCCGCGGCCAGCACGGAACGCTTGCCCTGCTTGTGCACGATCGCGTTCTGCAACAGCACGTAAGCGATCGCCGGCATCAGCAGCGCGACGCCGTAAACCGCGGTCGGCAGCGGCGCCGGATAATTGTCGCCGAGCCAGGCCGTGGCGGCCGGGATCAGCGACAGCCAGAACAGCAGATTGCTGTTGGCCCACAGAATGAGGCCGTCGACGCGCGTGACCGTGTGCAGCATGTGATGGTGGTTGTTCCAGTAGATCGCGAGATAGATGAAGCTCAGCACATAGCTGAGAAAATGCGGGGCAACGCCGGCCAGAGTCGCCCAGTCGGCGCCGTGCGGCAGCTTCAGCTCCAGCACCATGATGGTGATGATGATGGCGATGACGCCGTCGCTGAATGCCGCCAGACGTTCCTTGCCCATGGTGATCTGCCCCGCTCGATGCGAACCAACCGATTGTCGGTCGCGCCTACGACAGCGTGCCACAGGGCGTGTTGAACCGACAGCCTTCCGAGCGATGCGGCACGCCCTCTCGGTGGTCATTGCCGGGCTTGACCCGGCAATCCATGATGAGACGCGACACACCATGATTTACGAGAGGCTATTGGTGTTGAAATTCATCATGGATGGCCGGGTCAAGCCCGGCCATGACAGCGGAGTTGTGCGCGCCTTCACCGCAAACTCAGGGTCAAGCCCGGCAATGACACTGTGGCACGGGTGAGCGAACGAGCGGACACGTCAAGCGCGCCGCGCCATGCTATGCTCTCCCCCCATTGCACAAGCGCGGGAGGGCCGCATGCCTTTGCTCAACGACATCCGTAACACGCCGCTGCTGTGGCTGCTGGTCCTGGTGCCGGTCGTGCTGGTGGCGCAGTCGCTGAAGCCGGAGGCGCACACGCTGCTGTTCGTGCTGTCGGTGCTGGCAATCGTGCCGCTCGCCGCCCTGCTCAGCCGCGCGACGGAAGCGGTGGCGTCGCGCACCGGCGACATGATCGGCGGCCTGCTCAACGCGACTCTGGGCAATTTGACCGAGCTGCTGATCGCGCTCGCGGCGCTGCGCGCCGGGCAGTATGTGCTGGTGAAGGCCTCGATCGCGGGCGCGATCGTCACCAATACTTTGTTCATGCTCGGCGTCTCGTTCCTGCTCGGCGGGCTCAAGCACCACGTCCAGGAGTACAACCGCGTCAGCGCGCGGCTGCAGGCCGCGCTGCTGTTTCTCGCAACGATCGCCATCCTCGTTCCGTCGGTGGTCGCCGATCCGGAGGCCGGCGCGGCCGACAAGGCTTTCACGCATACGCTGAGCGCGAGCCTCGCCGTGGTGCTGATCGTCACCTATGCGCTAGGGCTGCTGTTCTCGCTCAAGACCCACCGCGAATTCTTCGGCGCCGCGAGCCATGCGGACGAGCACGCGGAGGAGTGGCCGATGAGCCTGGCGCTGGCAACGCTTGCGGGTGTCACGGTGCTGGTCGCGCTCACCAGCGAGATCTTCGTCGAGTCCGTGCAGCAGGCGGCAACCTCGCTCGGGCTGTCGCCGGCCTTCGTCGGCTTCATCATCGTGGCGCTGGTGGGCGGCGCCGCCGAAATGGTCGCTGCATTCTCGGCCGCGCGCAAGAACCGGCTCGATCTCAGCGTCGGCATCGCGCTGGGCAGCGCCTCGCAGATCGCGCTGTTCGTCGCGCCGGTGCTGGTGCTGCTCAGCTACGTGCTCGGCCCCTCCCCGATGGACCTGACGTTCTGGCCGGGCGCGGTGGCCATGATCCTGATCGCGATGATGACGGCAACGCTGGTCACCAATGCCGGCCGTTCCGCCTGGTTCGTCGGCTGGCTGGTCACGGTCGTGTATTTGATCTTCGCTCTGACGCTTTATCTGCTGCCGCCGAAGGTGTTGTGAGCGGAAACCGAGGGGGAGACGATGCTGCGGCAATTTTTGTTCGGTGGCGCGGTCAGCACGGTGAATATCTGCCTGCACGCGCTGGTCATGACGATCCTGGTGCAGGTCGCCCGGAACGCGAGCGCGCGCAGCAAATCCCAGGCGTCGCAGCATCTGGTGCTGGTGATGGTCCCCACCGTGCTGGTGTTGATGATCACGCATGCGCTCGAGGTCGTCGTCTGGGGAATCGCATATTGGCTGGTCGACGCCGCGCCCGTCGGCACCGACCGCGTCTATTTTGCCTTCGTGAACTACACGACGCTGGGTTACGGCGACGTCGTTCCGGTCGTGCGATGGCGGCTGCTCGGCCCGATCACGGCGATGAACGGCGTGCTGCTGTTCGGCTGGTCGACCGCGGTGATCTTCGAGGTGTTGCGGCGCGCGCTGGACCACGCGCGCGGCGGGCAGGGACGGCGCTGACTGGCCGCTGCCAGGGATCTCAGCGTTGCGGACCGCAGAGACTCAGCTCGCGCTCCGCGCAAGAAACATTGCTGTAGAGATTGGCGATCCACTGCCGTCCGTTGGACGTGACATTGAGGTAGCGAATCGCGCTTTCGATCTGTGTCGATATGTTGCTCCAGAAAAACTTCGGATAGAGGTCGATGAGGTCAGCCGGCGACGTGTAACCGAGCTGCTTGTTCATCCCGACCTCTTCAAACTCGTAGTAAAGCGCATTGGCCTTGCGCAGATAGTGCGGATCGCCGAGCTGGCCGATGAGATCGGCGGCGCGGACCAGAACGCCGTCTTCGCTGGCATCGATTGATGGCGGAAACCGCGTGGCTTCGATGGCGTTGGCAATGCGGGTGGCGTCGAGCAATTTGACGCGATCCATCACGAACAACTTTGACCGGTCCACGTGATAGGGCAAGAGCGCGGCATCGGACGAACCGCGCGGCAGCCTGGCCGTGCCACCCTTGGCGTCGACAATAAAGCCGTCGTCGCTATCGCCGTTGAGAATCCCGCGAACATAGCCAATGTCGTGAAAAAGGCAGGCGACGAGAATGTGCGCATAGTCGCTCGCGCTTGTGTCTGTCAGAAGCCTTCGCCCTCGCAAGATGTCGTAGCCGACGAGCGTCACCAGCATCGTATGCTCGACGTTGTGATAGAGCGCGTCGCTGTTGCCGATGCAGTCGAGAGCAAGCCGCGCCGCCGACTGGACGAGCTCTATGAGATCCGCGTCCGTCGAGCCAAACCGGCGACCCATATGTTCGGCCAGGTAAGACCCCAGTGCATCTGCCGCGAGTTCGGGAACGGTAATCATGACCCCTCCCCGGTAGCGCTGGACGGATCGTGGCGCTTCGTGATGCAATTTGCAAATCAGCGCGCTTTTCGTGAGAAGCTGTTCGGCTGGTCGACCGCGGTCATCTTCGAGGTGCTGCGGCGGGCGCTGGATATCGCGCGCGGCAGGTCCGCGCAGCGCTAGGCATCCGCCTCTTACAGCGAGATTGCTTTGTCCAAAAGCGCGGACCCAGCCGCAACCTCAGGGGTTGGCTACGGCTGGTCACGCATCCCAAGCCCACGGGACAAACGGGGAGGCTTGAGACGAGCATCAAACGACAAAGCGGGAACTGACGCTTTGATCCAGCGCAAAAGCCGTATGTAATCGTCGTCGAAATCATTGGGCAACCGGCCACAAAAGGCGCTTTGAAGCGTTAAGGCTTTCGCGGCAGGGCTGTTTTTGATGCCGATCAATGACCGTCCGCCGCGTTTCGGCTTTGGTTCATCCGAATAAAGATCGGAGATCGACAATGAAAAAAGTCATCATGCTGGCTGGCGTCGCGGCGCTGCTGGCGTCGCCTGCCCTGCCGCCTGTCGTGTCGCCTGCCCTGGCGCAGGCCCCGTCGGGTTCCTACGGCTCGGGCAACATCATCTTCCCGGGAAATCCGGCTGCGGCCGCGGCTGCAGGCGCTTACAGCGGGCCAGCCGCGGCTGTTGGCGGCGGCGCTTTTGCGCACGAACCGGCGCCGGCGCGCGGCGGCGACTGCGCCCAGCGATTCAAATCGTATGACCCGCGCACCGACACCTATCGGGGCCACGACGGACGCCGGCACATCTGCCGCTGATCGCCTGCCCGGCCCGACCACAGCGATGAATGGTGTGCTGCGCGCGCGGTGCAGCCTCTTGATACAAGTCAACGCTGCGATTGCCCGTGTGATAACGTGGCGCCCAGCTGCAGCCACACCGGCATGAACCATGACCGAGCAACGGACTCTTACGCGGGCGGGCCTCAAGACTCCGCGGGCCGCCGCAATCGCGGGCATGCTGTTTTCGGTTCTGCTGATTATCGTTTTCTGGCTGCTGCGAAGCGCGGTGCCGGCCGACCCTCAGGAGCCCGGGTCATGGCTTAACAGCGAGTCCGGCAAGATCGCGCTCGCCCTGAATTTGGTTCCGTTCGCCGGAATTGCCTTCCTCTGGTTCATCGGCGTGTTGCGCGACCGTCTCGGCGAAGATGAAGACCGGTTTTTTGCAACAGTCTTTTTCGGCAGCGGCCTGTTGTTTCTGGCGATGCTGTTCGCGGCGGCGGCCCTTGCCGGCGCACTCATTACTTCTTTTGCCGTGGCGCCGGCGCAATTGATCAATTCGTCCACGTTCCATTTTGCGCGCGCCGCCGTGTACAACGTCATGAACATATACGCGGTCAAGACGGCCGGCGTATTCATGATAACAACCTCGACGATCGCGATTTACACCGGCTTCACGCCACGCTGGCTGGCGATCCTCGGCTATGCGCTGGCGCCGGTTCTTCTGTTCGGCAGCTATCACCTGACGTGGGGTTTCGCCGTTTTCCCGCTGTGGGTGTTGCTGATCAGCGGTTATATTTTTCTGGACAAGAGGCGCGCATAGCGCGCAGCGGCCATGGCCGAATTTTCCTGTCCGCGACTGCCGCTGATCGATAAGGATTTTTCAGGGGTCCTCGCGGTCATCGCGCGGCAGACAGCCGTAGCTGGACCAGGCGAAGGCAATCGTCAGCAGGACGATAACCAGGAGACTGCTCAAGGCGTTTTCGCCCTGGATCAGAAAATCAGGCATTCATCACCCGCGCTGGCCGAGCAGTCAGCCGGCGCGAGGCAGGCCTTATTCGGTGCACGGGATATAGGGGAAGGCGTGCGGCTGCCGCTTGTCCTATTCGGACAGAAATTTGCGTTTTTGCGCCAGATGCGGCTCTGAACCTGCCGATTGAGAGTCAGCTTCTCCACCAACTGAGCTATGTGCACAGATTGCCGCGGCGGGCATCAGTGATCCCATGCCGCGTTTTGCAGCACAGCGGTAGCCATCGTGGTCCTCGAAACGGTACAGCAGCGCAAGGCCGAGACCGTCGCGATAGAATTTCAGGAACGGCTGCAGATCGCCGCTCGGGCGCGCGACGCGAAGGACGGGAACGGGCACTGCGGGTCTACTTTCCGGATCGTGACGCGTGATTCGTCAGAACGCCCTCTTGAAGGGTCTTTTGCGAAAACCGCGCGCGTGCCGGTCGCCGGCGCGCTGCTGGACACCCCCGACCGCCTTTGCTAAGCCACGCGCGCCCGGCGGTTCCCGCCGCGGCAATCCGGGCGCATAGCTCAGTTGGTAGAGCAGCTGACTCTTAATCAGCGGGTCCAAGGTTCGAGTCCTTGTGCGCCCACCATTTTCCCGCAGAACACAATCGCCTCTCAGCCGTCATGGCCGGTCTCGTGCCGGGCATCACGAGCGAGACGCACGTGCTAGAAAGCCTTCCCGAACGGTCAAGGACTCCCCATGCTCCGTGCCAGCGTGCTGATCCCGACGCATGAACATGCCGCGACGCTTCCGTTCGCGGTGAAAAGTGTGCAGTCGCAGGGCATCGACGAGATCGAAATATTGATCGTCGGTGACGGCGTCGGCGACACGCTGCGCGCCGTCATCGAGCAACTGCGCGCGGAAGACGGCCGGATCCGCTTTTTCGATTTGCCCAAGGCACCGCGCAACGGCGAGATCCATCGCGACGCAGTGCTGCGCCAGGCTCGCGGGCACATTGTCTGTTACCAGTGCGACGACGACCTGTGGCTGCCCGGGCACTTGCAGGACATGGAAACGGCACTGGAGGCTGCCGATTTCGCCGGCAGTATGCACGCCGATGTCAGCCCCGAAGGCCGTGTTCGCGGCTATGTTTTCGATCTCGAGCGGCCGGAATTCCGTGAGCCTTGGCTGACGTGGACACCCAACCGGCTCGGCCCATGGGCCAGCGACGGATTTGGCCTCGCATTCGGCGCGCACCGGCTCGATGCCTATCTGCGGCTGAGCGAAGGCTGGGCGACCACGCCCGCCGGTTACCCGACGGACCAGACGATGTGGATGAAATTCGTGCGCGAGCCCTGGTGCCGGACAAAGTTCTTGCCGTGGCCTGTGTCGTTGCACTTTCCGAAGGCCGGGCGGAACGGCTGGACCGACCGGCAGCGCGCGGACGAATTGTCGCGCTGGACTGACTTGCTCGCGCGCCCGAACGCAATGCAACACGTGCTTCGCGAAGTCCTTCGCACCTTCGGTGACACCCTGCTGCTGCCTGGCGCGGCGACCGCCCTGACGATCGAGCGCGACGCGCTGCTTAACTCGACGAGCTGGCGGCTGACCGCGCCATTGCGCGCAGCAGTCGAGATGGTCCAGCGTCTCAGATCCCGGCAAGACGCCTGAGCTGCACGATCGTCGCAACCGTTTCGGCGGCTTCCTCCGCCGCGCTCTTGGGTGGCGGGCCGCCATTCAGAAAACCGACGAATGCCGACAGCTCGGCCAGCAGCGGCATCTCGACTTTCAGCGGGCGTCGGACTATCCGCGGCTCTGCCTCCATGCCGTCCTGCGGCGGATTGGCGACGATGACGAGGTGGTCGGCGTAGGCATCCTCCAGGGTCGCAGCCCCGTCGCGGCATAACAATGTGACGGTGCGCTGGCGTTCCGGCGACCGCATGCCCACTTCCGCAATGTGCCACGGCCCGCCAGCAACCGCCGACATCGCCGTCAGGCCCATGATGTCCTGGCCCGCAACGTCCGCGACCGCGGCAACGGGCGGGAGCGACCGGTCAAGAATCTCCCGCGCGATCACCACATCGTGCGGCAGCAAGGTCCAGATGCAATCCGTGTCGGAATGCGAATGCCCGAAACCGACCCGCCGGGTGCGCAGGCCTACGGCCGGACCCAGTTCGCCCGAGCGCGCAATGTCCGCGAGTGCCAGCACACCCAGATGATAGCGCCACTTGTCCATGACAAAGAGACGGCCGCGCCCGGCGGCCGCCAGGCGGCGCGCCCGGTCGGCATCGTCACAGAGCGGCTTCTCGCAGTAGATCGGGGTCCCGCGCGGCAACAGCGCTTCGATCACGTCGGCATGCGTCGTGGTCGGCGTCGCAATGACAATCCCGTCGACTGCCGGCAGATCGTCGAGGCGGGTCACCACCTGCGCGCCCGCCTCCTTGGCCAGACGGGCATCGTCACCTTTGGCGACCACGCTGACGGAGGTGTTTAGAGACAGCAGGTCGCGGAGGATGAACCTGCCCCACCTGCCGCACCCGACAAGGCCGATGTTCATGCGATCAAGACGTTGCTCAAGCAAATTCGGAGTTGAGCGTGCGAAGCCGCGCCTCGATGTCGGCAAGCGGCCCGGCGTGCAAATCCCGTTCGCTGAGCTTTGGATTCTTGCACGGCCATTTCAGTCCCAACCCGGGATCGGCCCAGTGACAGGCCAGTTCGTCATCCGGATCGAAATAGGAGTCGACGCCATAAATGTAGAGCGTCGGCTCATGGCTGTAGAATCCATGCATTACGCCGGTCGGTATCCGCAGCGCCGACATCTCGTCGCCATGAATGTCCAGAACGCACGACGCGCGATGCGTCGGCGATTTCGGCCGCGCATCGTAGAGCCCGGCGGACAGCCGACCGCGCAACAGGACCAGATAATCCGTGTGCTTGTGGTGCACGTGGACGCCGCGCAGCACGTTGGCGTCGGAAGAGGTTGCGTTCCACTGGCACGGTTGAATGCCGACCGGCCATTTTTGGCGATAAATTTCGGTCAGCCAGCCCCGCTCGTCGCGGTGCATCGTGAGTGGGATTATCTCCACGCCGTGTGGCAGACTCGTCATTGCGTTCGCAAGTTACAGCCGGTCTCTTAAAGACTGTTAATTGATCCCGGCGGTCCCGTAAACTGCCAAAAATGTCGCCTGAAGCAAAGACATGTCGCGGTAAGACAAAAACGACGCCGATACGGAGTGAAAATTGAAAATTCTTGTGACGGGCGGCGCAGGATTCATTGGGTCGGCGGTCGTCCGTGATGCGATCGCGGCCGGGCACGACGTATTCACAATGGATAAAGTGACCTATGCGGGCCGAAAAGAGGCTTTGGACGTCGTTCTGACGTCGCCACACCATCGCTTCGTCAAAGCCGACATCGCCGACAAGGCAGCGGTCGCAGAGGCCTTCAGCACATTCGGGCCCGACGCCGTGATCAACCTTGCGGCCGAAAGTCATGTCGACCGATCGATCGATAGACCGGATGCGTTCATCGAAACCAATATCGTGGGAGTCTATGTTCTCCTGGAGGCGGCATTGCGTTACTGGTCGAGCCTTGCTGCGGAGAGACGCGATCATTTTCGGTTCCTTCAAGTGTCGACCGACGAAGTTTTTGGATCGCTCGGAGACGGTGAAGTTTCTGCCCCGGACAGCAGCTACGCCCCGACCTCGCCCTATGCAGCCAGCAAGGCCGCCGGCGATCACCTGGCGAGGTCTTGGCATTGCACATACGGACTTCCGGTTATCATCACAAACAGTTCGAACAACTACGGCCCCTGGCAACATGGCGAGAAGCTGATCCCGACAGTGATCAGGTGCGCCCTACGAGGGGAGCCAATTCCCATTTATGGCTCCGGCAGCAACACGCGTGACTGGCTCTTCGTAACTGATCATGTAGCCGGACTCGCTTCGGCGCTTCACAAAGGCCGAGTTGGTCAAAGCTATCTGTTCGGCAGCGGTGACAGCATACGCAACATCGATCTCGCCACGACAATCTGCGCCCAGCTCGATGCACGGCGTCCGCGCACGAACGGCAAGCGTTATGCGGAACTGATCGCATTCGTCGCGGATCGTCCCGGACACGACCAACGGTACGCGATCGATCCATCCCACGCCCGGCGCGAGCTCGGCTGGCAATGTACGCAGTCGCTTGATGCCGGTCTCGCAAAGACAATCGATTGGTACTTGAAAAATCCCGATTGGCTGACACCCGGTCCCGGTCCGCATCGGCTCGGCACGCGCGGTTTGGGTGGCGAATCTCCTGAACGGAGCGGCTAAATCAGCCGCACCCCGCGGGCACAATCGCCGCCGAATAACCGAGAAAAAGAAAAGCCGCCGGTGCCTCGCCGGCGGCTTCCTTTGGACGGCGGCGCGCGTCGGGGAGACCGCGTTGGCCGGCGTCCGCTTCTCTTGCGACGGCGCCTAGCGGCCGCCGTCGTTATCCATCATGCCGCCGCGATGGCCGCGATGATGCTGCCAGCCGTGGTGGCCGCGCATCTGCCCGCGGTCGAGGCGTGCCAGCATCGCGAAGCGGCGCTTCTGGCCGTCATCGAGGCTCTTGTAGAGCGGGCCCGCCGCATCGGCGAGCTTCTTGAGCCCGGCCGCGCGCTGGCCCATCACCTCGGCGCGCAGGTTCATGCGCTCGATCGGGTCCGTGGGACGGTCGGTATTGGCGCGCGCCGCGAAACGCTCGGAGCGCTGCTTGGCGAGATCGCGCAGCGCGCTCTCGACCGGCGGCCAGAGCTTCTCCTGCTCGGCCGTCAGCTTGAGGCCTGCATGCAGCGCGGCGATACGCGCATCGCCGAAGGCGCTGATGTCCTCGGCGTTCATGCGCGAATGACGCACGTGCTGGAACTCTCCGCCAGCGCCCACGGTGCTTGACTGTTGCGCATAGGCATACGCGCCGCCGGCAATCGCAAGCGCAGTCGCGCCGGCAAGGAACGTCTTCAACATGGTTTCCTCCAATGGCAAACCTGATGCGTCAATCAGAGCACGCATCCTTGCCTTATCAAGTTAAAGTTTGGACAGAGATTAACCGCGCGCAATGTAGATTTACGGGCGTTCAGGATTCACGGACGTTCAGATTTCTCCGCTCATTCCCGCGTAAGCGGGAATCCAGGGCCCGAATGAGAGTCAGAGTGTTGCCGCCCTGGGTCCCCGCTTTCGCGGGGACGAGCGGAAAAGGCTCACAGCATCCCGAGCACGCGCGGGAGCCAGAGCGACAGTTCCGGGATGTAGGTCACCATCGCGAGGAAGATCAGCATGGTGACGAGCCAGGGCCAGGTCGCAATGGTGAGCTCGGTGATGCCCATGCGGGCGATGCCGGAGGCGACGTAAAGGTTCAAGCCGACGGGCGGATGGCAGAGGCCGACCTCCATGTTCACCGTCATCAGGATGCCGAGGTGCACCGGGTTGATGCCGAGACTGACCGCGATCGGAAACAAGATCGGCGCGGTGATCAGCACGATCGATGACGGCTCCATCACGTTGCCGGCGAGCAGCAGCAGGAGGTTGACGACGAGCAGGAATTCGACCCAGCCGATGCCGCTGTCCTTGATCCATGCCGTCATCGCCTGCGGGATCTGCTCGCTGGTCATCAGGAACGAGAACAGCACCGCGTTGGTGATGATGTACAGGATCATCGCGCTCATGTTGGCGGAGCCGAGCAGCACCTTCGGCACGTCGCGGAGGCCCATGTCGCCATAGACAAAGACGGCAACCACGAAGGCGTAGACCGCGCTGACCGCGGCGGCCTCCGTCGGCGTGAAGGCGCCGGTATAGATGCCGCCGAGCACGATCACGATCAGCGCCAGGCCCCAGAACGAATCGCGGAAAGCCCGGATGGCATCGAGCCAGCTCGCCTTCGGCATGCGCGGGTAACCGTTCTTCCAGGCGCGGTAGAAAGTGGTCATGCCGAGCATGGTCGCCAGGATCAAGCCGGGGATCACGCCCGCCATGAACAGCTGCGCGACCGAGGCCGAGAGCACGCGCTTGCCTTCCGGATCGATGGCGACGCTGCCGCCGGTCGCGACCGCGACCAGCACCATCACAATCGAGGGCGGGATCAGGATGCCGAGCGCGCCAGAGGTCGCGATCACGCCGGCGCCGAAGCGCTTCGGGTAGCCCTGCGCGACCATCGCCGGCAGCAGAATGGAGCCGATGGCGACGACGGTCGCTGGCGAGGAGCCGGAAATGGCCGCAAACAGCGCGCAGGCGAGCACCGCGGCGAGGCCGAGACCGCCGTACCAGTGGCCGACCATCGAGGTGGCGAAGGCGATCATCCTGCGCGCGACGCCGCCGTGCGTGAGGAAGTTGCCGGCGAGGATGAAAAACGGGATCGCCATGATCTCGAAGCTCTCGATGCCGGTGAAGAGCTTGAGCGCCACGGCCTCGATCGGCACCTGGGTCATCACGAACAGGAAGGAGAGCACGGTGAGGCCGAGCGCGATCGAGATCGGCATGCCGGTGAGCATCAACGCGATCAGCAGCCCGAAGATGAGCGCGCTGTTCATCGGGCAACTCCGGCCGCGCTCTCGTCGACGCCCTCGACGTGGCCCGGATCATGGTGCGGCAGCTCGCCGGTGCGCCAGAAGGTCCAGGCGACCTGCAGGAAGCGGAAGCACATCAGGTAGGAGCCGAGCGGCACGCAGAGGAAGATGATCCAGCGCGGCAGCTCCATATCGGGCGAGACCTGGTCGGTAGGGTAAAGCTCGATGACGAATTTGGCGCCCATGGTGCCGACGACGAACGTGAAGAGAGCGCCGCAGAGCAGGCCGAACATGACGACGATCTTGCGCCGGTTCGGCTCCAGCATGTTGACGACGACGTCGACGCCGACATGGATGCCGGTGCGCACGCCGTAGGCGGCGCCGAACTTGGCCATCCACACGAACATGTAGATGCAGAGCTCCTGCGCCCAGGTCAGGTTGATGTTGTAGAGGAGAGGATAAAGAAACGGGACGCCGAGCGCGTAGCGCTGCACCACCGCAACAAAGATCACCAGCGTCGCCGCCGCGATCAGGCTGGCGATCAGGATTTCCTCAAGCCGGTCGAGAATGCGCAAAAACACCTACGCCTCGCGTGCCTGGGCATTGCGACAGGGCCCAGCGGGCGGCAATTCCGTCATTGACGGCGGCAGCCGCTCCCACGGCTTCCGTCGAACGCAAGCAAACACCGGAATCCCCTCACCCCTGAGAAGCGAACGGGCCCCGGCTTCTTACAAAGCCGGGGCCCGGCAGAACGTTATCAGTTGGTGACGCCGTGCGTCGCCTTCACCACGTCGTCGATCAGCTGCTTGCCGACGCGGCTGGCCATGTCCTGATAGAGCGGCTCCATGGCCTTGCGCATGGCGGCCATCTCGGCCGCTGTCGGAACGATGATCTGGGTCTTGCCCGACTTCTTGATCTCCTCAAGCCCTTCGGCATTCTCCGTCGCGGCGATCTTGTTGGAATAGACCGTCGCTTCGTGCATGGCCTTTTCAAGCTGGCCACGCACGTCGGCCGGCAAGTCGTCCCAGAACTTCTTGTTCACGACCACGACGTAGCCGATGTAGCCGTGATTGGTCAGCGTCGTGTACTTCTGCACCTCATGGAATTTCTGGGTGTAGATGTTCGAGGGCGTGTTCTCCTGGCCGTCCACGACGCCGGTCTGCAGCGCCTGATAGACTTCCGAGAAGGCCATCACCTGCGGGATCGCGCCGAGCGCGCGGAACTGCGCTTCCAGCACCTTCGACGACTGGATGCGGAACTTGAGGCCCTTGTAATCATCGGGCATGCGCAGCGGCTTGTTGGCGCTCATTTCCTTGAAGCCGTTGTCCCAGTAAGCGAGCCCGATCATGCCCTTGCCCTCGAGCTTCTTGAGCATGGCCTGGCCGAGCGGGCCTTCGGTGACCTTGCGCAGCGCCGCCTCGTTGGGCAGCAGGAACGGCAGGTCGAACACCTCGAAGTCCTTGATGCCCATCGGGCCGAACTTGGAATTCGACGGCGCGAGCATCTGCACGGCGCCGAGCTGCAGCGCCTCGAGCTCTTCCTTGTCCTTGTAGAGGGTCGAGTTCGGATAGACCTCAACCTTGACCTTGCCGTTGGTGTATTTCTCGGCAAGTTCCTTGAACTTGTCGGCGCCCTTGCCCTTCGGCGTGTTCGGCGCAACCACGTGGCTGAACTTGATCAGGATCGGCGATTGCGCGCTTGCAATGCCGGGTGCCACGAAAATGGCGGCCGCAGCCGCCGCGAGAATCCATTTGCGCATCAGCGTCTTCCTCCAGTTAGATCTTGGTCGAAACCGGTTCCCTTGAACGGTTCGGTTCCGTGACTGCTGTCCTGACCGTACAAATCCCGCGAGCGGGTATTTGATCTTTCAAGACCGGCAGCCGGATTTGACCGCCCAGGACCGGTTTTTGCCTTGTTTTTCCGACGCGGACGTTCGCACTTATCCGGTCCTCCTTCAAGTGGAGGATGGGCGCGCTGGTTAAGGGCAACAGGCCCTATTTGGGCCTGCCCGTCGCCTGTATGCGGTTAATCGACTTAAGGCGCATGCGGCAATGCGGCGCAACAGCCGCGTCCAATTGGACGGGCACCATGCCCTCCTAAAACAAATGGCCGGCATGAAGCCGGCCATTCAGAAATTGGTGCTGCGTGCGGTATTTACTTCAGCGCCGCCACGACGGACCCGAAACCCATCTCCTGGGCAAGACCATGCGCGGTCCGCATCTGCTGCTCGTCCAAGGTTTTGGCGAGCGGGCGAGCCGCGGCGACCAGCCGGTGGACGGTTGCGCTGTTGAGCGCAACCTGCACGACACGCTTGCTGACGCGGCGCACCAGACCGTCATTCGCATCGCGGTCCTGGCGACGCGCGAGCTCGCGCAGCGCGGATTCAACGGGCGCCCAATAGGGCTCCTGCGCAGGCGTGAGATGCAGCGCGCTCTTGATGCGCGCAACGTCGATCGTCGCAGTATGCGCCGGCGCCGCACTGTCCATCATGTCGGCTGCCCGAGCGGACGGAACAATCGACAACAAACTCAAGGCCACGAGCGCGATAACGCCCGCGCATACAGTCATCCTCATTTCGATTAATCCCCTGCGCTTTCCAAGTCGGAAGGTGCCCGCAAGTACCTTTCAAATCCGTCGCTAAAGCGTGTGAAATGCGGACAAAATGTGATTTTTCGGGTTCCTATGGAACGAATTAGGGATTTCGTGACCGAAAAGCGAGACCAAATGACATTTACCTTTAATTTCGGACCGTTTCGCGGGTTTTCAGGCTGTTTGAGAGGGTTTATGCCCCGTTCCTTTCCCCGCTCACCCCGCGAAAGCGGGGGCCCAGGACGTCAAACAATGTGCCCATCCATTTCTCCGCTCACCCCCGCGAAGCGGGGGCCCAGGGCATCAAACAACGTGCCCATCCATTTCTCCGCTCACCCCCGCGAAAGCGGGGGTCCAGGGCATCAAACAACAAGCATTCTGGATTCCCGCATTCGCGGGAATGAGCGGAGTGTATTTGAAGGTCTGCGTGTAACGCTCACCCCACATCCGTGGAATGAATCCTTCGTTCGACTGAGGACGTCTTGCTGCGCTTCGACATCAGCTTGTTGAGCGCGCCGAGATAGGCTTTCGCCGACGCGACCAGCGTGTCGGGATCGGCGCCCTTGGCCGTGAACGAACGTCCCGCTTCGGCGAGCCGCACGGACACTTCGGCCTGCGCATCGGTGCCGCCGGTCACCGCGTGCACCTGGTAGAGCTCGAGCGTCGCCTCATGCGGCACCAGCGCGCGGATCGCCCTGAAGATCGCATCCACCGGGCCGTTGCCGGTCGACTGCGTGGTGACGTGCTCGCCGTCGATGTCGAGCGTGAGCGTCGCCGTCTGCGGCCCCATGGTGCCGGCGATCACGGTGAGCGACAGCACCTTGATGCGGTCGTGCGCGTGCGCGATCTCCTCGTCGACCAGCGCCTCGATGTCCTCGTCGAAGATCTGCTTCTTGCGATCGGCGAGCGCCTTGAAGCGCACGAAGGCATCTTCCAGCTGGTTGCCGGCGAGCTCATAGCCGAGCTCTTCCAGCTTGTGGACGAAAGCATGGCGGCCGGAATGCTTGCCCATCACCAGCGAGGTCTGCTTCACGCCGACCGACTCCGGCGTCATGATCTCGTAGGTCTGCGCATTCTTGAGCATGCCGTCCTGGTGGATGCCGCTTTCGTGCGCGAAGGCGTTCCGCCCGACGATCGCCTTGTTGTACTGCACCGGGAACGAGGTCGCCGCGGCGACCAACTTGGAGGCGCGCGTGAGCATCACCGCCTCGATGCCGGTCCAGTAAGGCAGCACGTCGTTGCGCACCTTCATCGCCATCACGACTTCTTCCAATGCGGCGTTGCCGGCGCGCTCGCCGATGCCGTTGATGGTGCATTCGATCTGCCGCGCGCCCGCCTTCACGCCGGCAAGCGAATTGGCGACCGCCATGCCGAGATCGTTATGGCAATGGGTCGAGAAGCGCGCCTTGTCGGCATTGGGCACGCGCGTGCGCAACATCTCGATGAGCGCGAAATATTCCTCCGGCACCGTATAGCCGACAGTGTCCGGGATGTTGATCGTGGTGGCGCCGGCATTGATGGCAGCCTCCACGCAGCGGCAGAGGAAGTCACGCTCGGTGCGGGTTGCGTCTTCCGCCGACCACTCGACGTCGTCGGTGTGGCCGCGCGCGCGGCTTACCTGCGCAATCACCATCTCGTAGACCTCGTGCGGCTCCTTCTGGAGCTTGTATTTCATGTGCACCGGCGAGGTGGAGATGAAGGTGTGGATGCGCCTGCGCCTGGCCGGCTTGATGGCCTCGGCGCAGCGGTCGATGTCCTTGAAGCCGGCGCGCGAGAGGCCGCAGATCACGGAATTCTTCGCGCGCTTGGCGATCTCGTGCACGGCGGCGAAGTCGCCCTCCGAGGCAATCGGGAAGCCGGCCTCGATGATGTCGACCCCCATGGCGTCGAGGAGCTCGGCGACCTCGAGCTTCTCCTCGTGCGTCATGGTCGCGCCGGGGCACTGCTCGCCGTCGCGCAAGGTGGTGTCGAAGATGACGACGCGGTCCTTCTCGGACTTTGTCTGGGCAGTCATTGGATCATTCCTTCTCAATTCGCATGCGCCGCAAGGTTTTGTCCACTTGGCGCTCTTTAGGGTTTATCGCGTTCCCCCGAGTGCCCAGGCGCATGTGCCCAGCCGGCCCTCAGGGGCGGATAAGGAGAAGGAGCGTGCCCAGAATGAGGGAAGCCGCGGCGCCGGCGTTGCCCGCCGTCCGCTCAATCGCGCGAATATCGTGGCGCGTGGACATCGTCCCTGGCTCTTCCCTCGTATCGCCGGTCAATCTGACGGACTCCGGTAAAGCCCGCGTTAACCGGGAGGCCGCTTGTAGCGGAAAGCGGGCGCGCAAATCAAGCGTGGATGGCAATAGGTCAGAAGTGTTGACCGGTCGGATTATCCCGGAAGCCCGGCCTCTCATCCGTCATGCGCGGGCTTGACCCGCGCATCCATGATGAAAGGCAACAAGGCACAACAGTACTGTCGCCCTGACGGCACAGCCTCATGGATGGCCGGGTCAAGCCCGGCAATGACGGAGGGAGGGCATGTGCCTTTAGTTCCTACCGCGCCGCCTTGAGCGGCTGGGTGGCAAAGCGAGAGGCCAGAAACGCCGTGACGAAGCGCGGCATGGCCTGATCGAAATCACCCGGCCCATAGACCACGCGAATATCGGCGAGCTCGGGTTTCTTCTCGCGCGCAAGGAACGCGATGATGCGGTCATGCAGGGCTTTGGCGGATTCGCGCGCGCGCAGTACCTTGATCTGGCCGATCAGCGCGCCGTCGACGATCATGGTCCAGCCCGGCTCCGGCGTGAAATCGTCCATCGCCAGGCCGGTCTCCTCGAGAAGCTCGCGCCGCATGCTGTGCTCGAAGTCGACCTTGCCGCCGACGATGTCGTTTGGATCGGGCGTGCCGCAGGGGAAATAGGCCTTGCCGGCATTGAAGGTGTGCGAGCCCATGACACCGAGGAGGAACGCACCATCGGAGCTCTGGATCGCCGCGGCGCTGAAGCAATCGCGCACCCCCGCGTGCGGCCGGCCCCGGTGCTTCCAGCAAATAAAGCTGGCGTAGTCGGTCTCGAGAAATTCGCCGCGCAGCACGCCGTGCTCGACCACCTGATGATGCATCAGCAGCACGCGGCCGTTCCACAGAGCGGGCTTCTTGCGGCGCATGTCGGCGAACCAGGCGTCGATTTCGGCCCGGTGCTTGTCCGCCCAGGCCCACGGTTGTGGCGCCAATGACAGATCGAGCCGGTCGACATGAAAGACCGACGGCACGCCAAGCGGCCCTGTGGCATGGTCGTCGTGCGACAGCGGCGGCGCCTCCGACGGTGCGATTGCCGGCGTATCGGTTTCTGCGTCATTCGACCCGAGCACCTGCGCCTCGAAAACGCGGCTCGGCCTGACGATCTGATCCTGCGCCGCGATCAGCTGGATCTCGCGCGCGCCGCTCTCCGCCGTCTTTGCCAGCACGCCGAAGATGCTGGAAGCTGCGCGCGAGAGCGCGTCGGCGACTTTCCCGCTGCGCAAAAAGTGCGCGAAGAACAGCGCGGCGACCGCATCGCCGGCGCCGTTGACGGCAAGCGGCAGTTTCGGCGTGCGCACGAGAAACCAGCCGGTTTCGTCCGACGCCAGCATGTCGATGCAGCCGGCCGGCGTCTCGTCGGTGTGCAGCGAGGTGACGAGGATCGCGCGCGGGCCGAGATCGTGCACGGCTTTGACCGCATCGCGCGCCGCGCGCAACGTGCCGCTTTCACGTTTGCTGAGATAATCAAGCTCGAACTGGTTGGGCGTGATGATATCGGCCGCGGGCACGGTCTTCTCGCGCATGAATTCGGGAACGCCCTCGCGCACGAAAATGCCGCGGCCGACGTCGCCGATCACCGGGTCGCAGCAGTATCTGGCCGCCGGATTGGCGCGCTTGACGGCGGCGACCGCGTCAAGAATAGCGGCGCCGATATCGGCCGCGCCCATATAGCCGGAG
>Ga0247792_1000024_pt1 | contig 29376 bp, 29 predicted proteins | sample UWRJS106311C6_FD_179920 | JGI IMG/M metagenome (GOLD analysis project Ga0247792, IMG submission 179920) | Soil microbial communities from Arlington Agricultural Research Station in Wisconsin, United States - UWRJ-S106-311C-6 | ecosystem: Environmental > Terrestrial > Soil > Agricultural land... | reverse complement strand
CATGCAGCACGTGCAGGACAATGCGGCTGAGAGCGTTCGGCGCGTGATCGACCGATTACACGATGCGGAATTCAGCTACGAGATGGACCAGGGCACATTCATCAAGGTCAAGATCACGGTCGACAAGAAAAGGCGCGAGGCGACAGTCGATTTCACCGGCACAAGCGAGCAGCAGCCGACGAATTTCAATGCGCCGGAACCGGTCACGCGCGCCGCCGTGCTCTACGTATTCCGTGTAATGGTCGATGACGAGATCCCGATGAACGCCGGCTGCCTGCGTCCGATCAACATCGTGATTCCAAAACGATCCATGCTGTCGCCGGAATATCCGGCCGCCGTCGTCGCCGGCAACGTCGAAACCTCGCAAGCCGTCACCAATTGCCTGTTCGGCGCGCTCGGTGCCCTCGCAGCCGCGCAGGGCACCATGAACAATCTCAACTTCGGCAATGCTCGTCATCAATACTACGAGACGATCTGCTCCGGCTCGCCGGCGGGGCCGGGCTTCAACGGCACCGATGCCGTGCACACGCATATGACCAATACGCGCCTTACCGATCCGGAGGTGCTGGAGTTTCGCTACCCCGTCGTGCTGGAGGACTTCCACATCCGCCCCGGCTCGGGCGGGCGCGGCAAGTGGCACGCCGGCGACGGCATCCGCCGCACCATCCGGTTCCTCGAAAAAATGGAATGCACGATCTTGTCAGGGCACCGGCGGGTGCCGCCGTTCGGCCTGGCCGGCGGCGAAGCGGGCCAGGTCGGCGAAAACTGGGCGCGGCGCAAAAGCGGCCGCATGGAGAAGCTGCAGGGGTGCGACGCCACCGTCATCGACGAAAACGAGGCCATTATCATTCAAACGCCGACCGCCGGCGGCTATGGCCCCCCGAAAACCGCTAATTGAACCGACCTGCTGCGCCCGCCGTTAAGCATGCGGTTCGGCCGCGCTTGATTTTGACCCCTGCGACGCCGAGTCTTCCTGCTATGCGCACAACGATTCTGACCGCCCTGCTCGTGACCGCGCTTGCTACGCCCGCGCTTGCGCAGAGCTATCCCGTGTCCGGCAAGTGGGGCGAGAGCAATAGCTCCGAAAAAGGCCCGATCGACTGCACCGACAACAGCCGCGTGATCGACTTTAATGGCGATCAGCGGACCGACAGCAACGGCGGTGTGCCGGAATACCGGAACAAGTCCGTGCAGAGGGTCGGCCAGTCCGACTATCGCATCGTCGATGAGTTCAGCAACGCACAGGTCAGCGCCGGCCAGAGCGAATACACGCTGCGCAAGATCGATTCCGATCGCATCGTGATGAATCAGTCCGGCACCGCGTTGAACCTGCAGCGCTGCAAGTAACGCCAGCGCTGTTTCCACACAGTTCGGATCAGTTGCGCGCGATGATCTCGCGCTCGCCGCGATGCACCGGCGTCGCTCTTGTGATTTTGCCGAAGCCGCGCCGCATCAGAATTGATGGGCGGCGCTTTTTCAAAGCGCTTCTGCGGCGCCGGCGTGGCCGGGGCCGTTCGATGCGCAAATGCCCAAGCTGCGCACGCGCGGAGCTGGCAACGGAATTGGCGAGCAACAACGGCACGCCGAGCACCTCGCTCCAGGCCCGCCATTCGGCAAGCGCCTCGTCAGGTCGCGACGTCAGGTAGAGCGGCAGCGTCAGCGATGGATCGCTGTGTTCCAGGACGATTGCGAGCAGGTCTGCTTCACCGCCCTCGCCCGGCACCAACTGCAATGAGATGCCGTCGAACGCCTTCACCGGCATGTTGAGCGCCATGCGCATGCCGGACAACGAACGCCTCAACACCACGCGTTCGCGATGAAGCTCGATGTCCCGCACCCGCCCATCGGCGGCGGCATCGCTCGCGCAAAACCGCACGGGCAGGCCGAAGGGGTCGAGCCGCAGGGCGCGGCCCGACCCGGCGCATCCGCCACTTCGCATTTGACGCCTCGAAACTCTCCCGCGCCCGGTCTAGCCGCCGGGTCGCGCGTCATTCGTGGCAGAAACGCGTCCAAATCCGCTTAAAGTTATGGGTTAACCAGCCGTAGCGTGCGACACATGATTGACGCCGCGTTGCGAACCATGATTGACGAGGTGTTGCCGGCACGCGGCAAATTGTGCGATCCGGCCGTTGAACCGCGCGCTCCTGCGCCCATTTGGACCTCAACAATGCTTTCGTCTGTCGATTCCCTTCTGGACCTGAGCGCGCTGACCGATCGCGCCGACCGGCTCGTTAAGGCCGCACACGCGGCCGGTGCCGACGCGGCGGATGCGGTTGCGGTGCGCTCGATGTCGCTCGCCATCGAGGTGCGAGACGGGAACACGGAGGAATCCGAACGCGCCGAGGGCGACGACCTCGGCCTGCGCGTCTTCGTCGGCCGGCGGCAGGCCGTGGTGTCTACCAATGAAGTCACGGCCAACGGCGCCACGGCGTTGGCTGAACGCGCCGTCGCGATGGCGCGGGCGACGCCCGAGGACAAATTCGCCGGCCTCGCCGACGACAAGCTGCTGGCCCGCAAGTTTCCCGAGCTCGATCTGATCGATCCCGATTTGCCCAGCGTGCAGGAGCTCGAAGCCATGGCGCGGGCGGCCGAACAGGCAGGCCTTACTGTCAAGGGCGTCAGCAAATCCGGCGGCGCCTCCGCCTCGGCTGGAATCGGCGGAGTGGTGCTCGTCACCAGTCACGGTTTCCATGGCGCCTATCTCGGCTCCAACCACCACGTGTCGATGACCGCGATCGCCGGTGAAGGCACCGGCATGGAGCGCGACTACGACTACAGCGCCGTGCGGCACGCCGGCGATCTGGAATCGCCGGAAAAAATCGGCCTCAGCGCGGCAAAGCGGGCGATCGCGCGCCTCAACCCGCGCAAGGTCAGCACGCGAAAGGTGCCGGTCGTGTTCGACGCGCGCACGGCCGGCTCGCTGGTCTCGCATCTTGCCAGCGCCGTCAATGGTTCGTCGATCGCACGCAAGACCAGCTTCCTAAGGGACAAGATGGGCGCGAAACTGTTCGCCGACGGGATACGCATTATCGACGACCCGCTGCGCAAACGCGGGCTGCGCTCGCATCCGTTCGACGGCGAAGGCGTCGCCGGGAAAAAGCTCGCACTGGTCGAGGACGGCGTGCTGCGTTCGTGGCTGCTCGACAGCGCGACCGCACGCGAGCTCGGCCTTGTCACCACCGGGCACGCGCAGCGCAATGCATCGTCGGTGCCCTCCCCGAGCCCCAGCAATCTTCACCTCGAGCCCGGCCGCCTGACACCGGACGCGCTGATCGCGGATATCGCGGACGGCTTCTACGTCACCGACCTGATTGGCTCGGGCGCCAATATGGTCACCGGCGACTACAGCCGCGGCGCCTCCGGCTTCTGGATCGAAAACGGAAAACGCACTTACGCGGTGAGCGAGGTCACCATCGCGGGCCATCTGCTTGAGATGTTCCGGACGCTGACGCCGGCCAACGACCTGGAATTCCGGTACGGCACCAACGCACCCACCTTGCGGATTGAGGGTCTGACCGTTGCCGGCCAATGAGACAAGCGCGCTGCGCGCGCCGCTCGAGGCCGTGATGCGCGAGGCCGGCGCGCTTGCCCGTAAGACAGCGCAAGGCGCGTTCAGGCACTGGACCAAAGGCGAGGACCGATCTCCCGTCAGCGAAGCCGACATCGCAGTCAACGATCTGCTGCACCAGCGGCTGACCGCGCTGGCTCCCGGCGCCGGCTGGCTGTCGGAAGAGACCGAAGGCGCGGCCGACACAACGCACGCGCTGATATGGATCGTCGATCCGATCGATGGCACGCGCGCTTTCATCTCCGGACGAGCCGATTGGTCAATCTCGACCGCGCTGGTCGAAGACGGACGCCCGCTTGTTGCCGCGCTCTACGCGCCGGTGAGCGAAGAGATTTTTCTCGCGGTGCGCGGCGCCGGTGCAACGCTCAACGGTGCGCCGATCAAAGCCAACGACGGCGATGGATTGCGCGGCGCAAAGATCGCCGGACCCAAGCGCTACCTGGACCGGTTTTCAAACCTCGCGGAGGGCACGCTTGCCCAGCCGAAAGTCCACTCGCTCGCCCTGCGGCTCGCGCGCGTGGCGCAAGGAGCCCTCGACGCCGCTTTCGCCTCGCGCGGCAGCCACGACTGGGACCTTGCAGCAGCCGACCTTTTGGTGCACGAAGCCGGCGGTGCGCTGACCGATTTCACGGGAAGGCCGCTGAAATACAACGGTTCGCAGGCCGTGCACGGCGCGCTCGTCGCAGCCGGTCAGGCCCGCCATGACGCCTTGATCGGACTGGTGCGCGACCGAAGAGCGGAATTCGCATAGAGTTGACCGAACTTTCCCTGAGATCGACCCATAGATTGACCGATGCCTGCAGATTCGCCCGCAACGAAACCGCAATTGCTCCATCTCGTCCTCGGCGGCGAGCTCACCGAGCTCGGAAGTACGGAGTTCAAGGATCTCGACAAAGTCGACATCGTCGGCGTCTACCCGAACTATGCGAGCGCCTACGTCGCATGGAAGGCGAAAGCGCAGCAGACCGTCGACAACGCGCACATGCGTTATTTCATCGTTCACTTGCACCGACTGCTCGATCCCGAGGCTACTGGTCGCACGGCACGGTAGGGCAGGCTTGATGGTGTCACTCAAGCGTTTCACCGCCTCGTCCGCGTTCCAGGAGATCATGGGCACGCTCGGCGCCTGGTATCTTCGCTTCGTGTGGTTCACCAGCCGCCCCATCGTGGAGCCCGGGGCCATGACCATCTACGAGATGGCGGAGATGCCGGTGATCATTGCGGCATGGCACGGCCAGCATTTCCTGATGCCGTTCATCAAGGACGCCAGGAGTCACCGCGCCAAGGTGCTGATATCGCGTCACCGCGACGGCGAGATCAATGCGCGCACTGCGGAGAAGCTGGGCATCGGCACGATCCGGGGCTCGGGTGCGCACAACGGCGAATTCCACCGAAAGGGCGGCACGGTCGCCTTCCATGAGATGCTTGAAGCGCTCAAGGATGGTTACAATGTCGCAATGACCGCCGATGTCCCGAAAGTCGCGCGCGTCGCCGGTCTTGGCGTGGTGAAGCTCGCCCAGCATTCCGGCCGCCCCATCTATCTGATGGCGATGGCATCGAGCCGTCGAATCGAACTCGACAACTGGGACCGTACCGCGATCAACCTGCCCTTCAGCCGGATCGGCATCGCCGCGGCTGGCCCTATCTTTGTTTCACGCGAAGCCGACGTCGGCGCCCTTGAAGACGCCCGCAAGCAGTTGGAAGAAGAGCTCAATCGATTGACGAAGCGTGCCTACGATCTCGCAGATAAAGCCGGGGGCGTCGCATCGTGAGCAGACTGCCCGCCGGCTTGATGATCTATCGCCTGGTGTCGCGGGCGGCGGCACCATTCGCCCCCATGCTTCTTGCGCGCAGGGCCAAGCGCGGAAAAGAGCATCGTCAACGTCTTCCCGAACGCCGAGGCGAGAGCCGCATCGCGCGGCCGGACGGACCGCTGATCTGGCTGCACGGCGCAAGCGTGGGAGAGCTTGCCAGCGTCCTGCCCCTGATCGAGCGGATTCGCGCGCGGGGCATCCCCATCCTGGTCACGACCGGCACCGTTACATCGGGCGATCTCGCAGAGCAGCGCCTGCCGCGCGGCGTCGTGCATCAGTTCATCCCGGTCGACGTTCCGCGCTTCGTCGGCCGCTTCCTCGATCATTGGCGGCCCGACCTCGCTTTATTCGTGGAATCCGACCTCTGGCCGAACATGATCATCGAAGCCTCGGATCGCGGCGTGCCGATGGTCCTGGTCAACGGACGGCTCTCGGAAGATTCGTTCCGGCGCTGGCGGCGCCTTCCAAAGTCCATCGCGTATCTCTTGCAGCGGCTCGATCTTTGCCTGACCGGCACAGCCCCCGACGCAACGCGCTTCGGCGAGCTTGGGGCCCCGCAGGTTTTCACAACCGGCAATCTCAAGCTCGACGTGCCCGCACCGCCGGCCGATCCGGCGGCGCTCGCCGCCTTGCAGGATGCCATCGGCGACCGACCTGTCATTGCTGCCGCCTCGACCCATGCCGGCGAAGAGAGCTCCGTCCTTGAAGCCCACATCCGGTTGCGCGCCAACTTTCCTGGCCTGCTGACGCTCATCGCTCCGCGTCATCCCGAACGCGGCGCAGGCATCGTCGCAAGCGCCGCCGCCGCGGGCCTGTCCGTGGCAATGCGCTCGCGCGGCGAATTGCCAAACCGCAATACCGATATCTATGTCGCCGACACCGTCGGCGAGCTCGGCCTCCTTTACCGGGTGGCACCCGCCGTCTTCATCGGCGGCTCGCTCGTCAAGCATGGCGGACAAAATCCGATCGAGGCCGCCAAGCTCGGCTGCGCAATTCTGCACGGCCCTAACGTCTGGAACTTTGCGGAAATCTACGCCGCGCTCGACGACGCTCACGGCGCCGAGCCGGTTGCCGGCCCCGACCGCCTTGTCGCGCATCTCGCCGCGTGGCTCAGTGACCCTGATGCCTGCGGACGGGTTGCGGATACTGGACATACGGTGGTCAAGACCCTCGGTGGCGCACTCGATCGCACGTTGGCGTCGCTCGACCCCTATCTGATGCAGTTACAGCTTCATCAAAGAGCTCGCCATGCGTGAACCGGCCTTCTGGTGGCGCGGTGCAGGCCCGCAGGCCCAGCTCCTCGCACCGCTGGGGCTCATCTACGGCGCGATCGCCGCGCGGCGCATGGCGAAGACGGGCGCGCAACCTGGCCTGCCCGTGCTGTGCGTGGGCAACTTCACGCTCGGCGGCGCCGGAAAGACGCCTGCCGTCATCATGCTCGCAAAGATGCTCGCCGACGGCGGCGGGCGCCCGTTTTGCCTCAGCCGCGGTTATGGCGGCAGCGAGGCGGGACCTAAACTGGTGGATGGCCGCTCCGACAGTGCGGCGCAGGTTGGCGACGAAGCTTTGCTGCTTGCGCGCGCGGCGCCGACAGTTGTCGCGCGTGACCGTGTTGGCGGCGCCGAATTTGCGCGCGCACAAGGCGCAAGCCTGATCATTCTCGATGATGGCCTGCAAAATCCCTCGCTGGCCAAGGATTTCACGCTCGCCGTCATTGACGCACAGCGCGGGATCGGCAATGCGCGCGTGTTCCCGGCCGGCCCCTTGCGCGCGCCACTGGATGCGCAACTTGCGCGAACGGATGCATTGCTCGTCGTGGGCGAGGGTAACGCCGCAGACGGCGTCGCCGCGCGGCTGCGCGCGCAGTCGCGTCCGGTCTTTCACACGCGCCTTGTGCCCGACAAAGCCGCGGTCTCCGCACTCAGCGGGCACAACGTTCTCGCTTTCGCGGGCATCGGCGATCCGGACAAGTTTTTTGCGACCGCCCGCGCGGCGGGCATCGTTGTGTCACGGCGCCGCGCCTTTCCGGACCACCACCGGTACACGCCGCAAGACGCCAGCGAGCTCATCCTGCGTGCCGAGCATTCGGGACTCACGTTGCTCACCACGGAAAAGGACCGCGCGCGCATGGATGGCGATCCGCGCCTGGCGGCGCTCGCCGCCAGGGTGCGAACGTTACCGGTCACGATGGTTGTCCAGGAAGCCGGCGAGTTGCGCCGGCTGATAAAGTCCAAGCTGGCGCACTAGCGCCTATTGCTTCGGCGCGTGCCGTTCCTGATAGCGCTGCAGGACAGCCTCCGGCGTGGCATAGGCCTCCTGCAATTCGACGCTCCAGTACTTGAGCTCCTCAAGCGGGATTGGCACACCCGTGACCGCACACCGCACGAACCCGCCCGGTCGCACCATGCGGAAATCGCCGTCGAGATATTTCACCTCCGCCTCGCCGTTCATTGGCGAGGACCGATCGTAGCGATTGAGCAAAACCGGCCTCCGTCTAAGCCCAGACCATTTCGACGCAGATCAACATAGTCGTTCGGCCGCGCCCGCGAAACCCTTGTATTACGCGCCGAACAGGCTGCCCTGGCCGCCGGAACCCGCGCCGCCGCGCGTGCGCGCCTTGGATTTCGCGGGCGGCGACGCGGCGCATTCGCCGTCTGACGTTGCGCCGATCCGGCCATCGGAAAATTCGATGTCCAGACGCGTCCCCGACCCCACCGCAGCCGCTGTCCGCAGCGGGCGCCCGTCGCCATCGCGCACCAGCGCAAAGCCGCGCGCGAGCACGCCGCGATAGGAATAGGCGGCCAGCAGTTGTCCGGCGCTGCGCAGACGCTCTACGCGGCGATCACGGAAAATCCGGAAGGCGCGGTGCGCGCGGTCGCCGAACGCGGTGGTCTGCTCCCGGCACCGCTCGATGCGATGCGACAGCAACCGCGGTGACAACCGCGAAGCCACGCGGGTCAAATGCGTGTGGTGAATCTGGGCATTCGCCCGAAGCGCGCGTGGCAAACGCCCGGCGCAGGCATCGAGGCGCTGGCGCGGCACCGCGAGCAGATCGTCGAGCGCCGGCAGGGCGCGAACTAGAAGGCGCAGCTCCTTGCGAGAGCGGTCGACGTTGCGCCGCCAGCAGGCGAGCTTGCGTGAGCCGAGATTTGACAGCGTCGTCATCAGCTCGGCACGCACGGGAACGGCTATTTCCGCGGCAGCGGTCGGCGTCGGCGCGCGCCGGTCGGCGGCGAAATCGATCAACGTGATGTCGGTCTCGTGACCGACGGCCGAGATGAGCGGGATCATGCTCGCCGCCGCCGCGCGCACCACGATTTCTTCGTTGAACGACCAAAGGTCTTCCAGTGAGCCGCCGCCGCGCGCAACGATGATCAGGTCGGGCCGCGGCAACAGACCTCCTTCGGGCATCGCATTGAAGCCATGAATGGCACCGGCGACTTCAGCCGCCGATGTCTCGCCCTGCACGCGCACCGGCCATACCAGCACGCGTCGGGGAAACCGGTCTTGCAGACGATGAAGAATATCGCGGATCACTGCACCGGTCGGTGATGTGATGACGCCGATGACTTTCGGAAGGAACGGCAGCAGCTGCTTGCGCGCCTCGTCGAACAGGCCTTCGGCGGCGAGCTTCTTCTTGCGCTCCTCGAGCAGCTTCATCAGCGCGCCGATGCCGGCAGGCTCGAGACTGTCGATCACGATCTGATACTTGGACGAGCCGGCAAAGGTCGTCAGCTTGCCGGACACGATGACGTCAAGGCCCTCCTCGGGCCTGACGCGCATCCGCCCGAACGTGCCCTTCCAGATCACCGCCTCCAGCACAGCCTTGTCGTCCTTGAGGCGGAAATAGACATGGCCGGAGGGCGACGCCCCTTTGAACCCGGACACCTCGCCGCGCACGCGGACGTAGCCATAGGCGTCCTCGACCGTGCGCCGAAGCGCCGAGGACAGCTCCGACACGGTCCATTCCACAACGTTATTGAGGGCGGGCTCTGCCATTCAGGTCGAATCTCTTGCGAGGGTGAAACACCATGCTACACCAAACGGCGACCATCCCCTAAAGGCCGCCTGCTCGCTCCATGAACATCCTCATTCTCGGCTCCGGTGGACGCGAGCACGCGCTCGCCTGGAAAATGGCGGCCAGCCCGCTCACCGACAAGCTCTATTGCGCTCCAGGCAACGCCGGGATCGCGCAGGAGGCCGAGTGCGTACTGCTCGATATCGGCGACCACGCGGCGGTGATCGCGTTTTGCAAGGAGAAGAAAGTCGATTTCGTTGTCGTCGGACCGGAAGTGCCACTCTGTGCCGGCATCGTCGACGATCTCGAAGGCGCCGGCATCAAGGCGTTCGGCCCAACGAAATGGGCGGCGAGACTCGAAGGATCGAAAGGCTTCACCAAGGACCTCTGCAAGGCGAACGACATTCCGACCGCCGCCTATGAGCGTTTCAAGAGCGCAGGCCCCGCGAAGGATTATGTGCGCAAGACCGGCGCGCCGATCGTCGTGAAGGCGGACGGGCTCGCCGCCGGCAAGGGCGTCGTCGTTGCAGAAAGCGTGCAGGAGGCGGAAGCGGCCATCGACATGATGTTCGGCGGCGGTCTCGGCACGCCGGCCTGGGAAATCGTGATCGAGGAGTGCCTCGTCGGCGAGGAGGCATCGTTCTTTGCGCTCTGCGACGGCGAGACCGCGATCCAGCTCGCCTCGGCGCAGGATCACAAGCGCGTCGGCGACGGCGACAAAGGACCGAATACCGGCGGCATGGGCGCCTACTCGCCGGCGCCGATCATGACCGAGGCGATGTGCAAGCGCGTGATGGACGAGATCATCCATCCGACCGTGCGCGCGCTTTCGCGCGCAGGCGCGCCGTACAAGGGCGCGCTCTTCGCCGGGCTCATGGTCACAAAGGATGGCCCGAAGCTGATCGAATACAACGTCCGCTTCGGCGATCCGGAATGCCAGGTGCTGATGCTTCGCATGATGTCGGACCTGGTGCCGGCGCTGATGGCCGCTCGCGACGGGCAGCTCAAGAGCTTCGACTTGCGCTGGTATCCGGACGCGGCGCTCACCGTTGTGATGGCGGCGAAGGGTTACCCGGGGAACTACAACAGGGGCTCGGTCATCGAAGGCCTTGATGCCGCCGCGCAGGTCGACGGGGTCGAGATCTTCCACGCCGGCACGAAGGCCGATGGCGGCAAAATCCTCGCCAATGGCGGGCGCGTGCTCAATATCTGCGCGCGCGGCAAGACCGTGCGTGAGGCGCAGGCGCGGGCCTATCAGGCCGTCGATCGCATCAAATGGCCCGATGGCTTCTGCCGCCGGGATATCGGCTGGCGCGCGATCGAACGTGAGAAGTAGAACACTCAACCGTCGTCCCGGGCGAGCGAACAAAGTGAGCGAGGCCCGGGACCCACGCCGTGCCCCTTCGATATGCCACAGAGTGTGGGTCCCCGCCTTCGCGGGGACGACCAAGGAAGACAAACACATCGCCAATAAGTAACAATCGAAGCGCCCATTTCGCCACGGAAGGCGCCATGCCTGATCTCGCCGATCTCTTTCCCGGTTTCGCCTCGCAGTGGATCAATACATCGGTCGGAAAAATCTTCGCACGAACCGGCGGCAGCGGACCGCCGCTCCTGCTCCTGCACGGCTACACGCAGACCAACGTCATGTGGCACCACGTGGCGTCGCAGCTCGCGCAGCGCTGGTCATTGGTGATCCCGGACCTGCCGGGCTACGGCTGGTCGGACGTGCCGCGCGCAGACGAGAAACACGCGCCCTACGACAAGCGCTCGATGGCGAAGGTCATGGTGGAGGCGATGGACAGACTTGGCCATGCTCGCTTCCGGCTGGCTGGCCACGACCGGGGCGGCCGCGTCGCCTACCGTCTCGCGCTCGATCATCCGGGACGCGTCGAGCGCATGGTGACGCTCGACATCGTGCCGACCTACGACATGTGGCAGAGAATGGATCGCAACATGGCGATGAAGGTGTGGCACTGGCCGTTCCTCGCGCAGCCGGAACCGTTGCCGGAAATGCTGATCACAAAAGCGCCGGTCGAGTACCTTGAATGGAAGATGGCGAGCTGGACCAAGGCGAAGAATCTGTCGGCGTTCGACCAGCGCGCGATGGATCATTACCGGGCGGCCTTTTCGGATCCCCTGCGCATCCACGCGCATTGCGAGGACTATCGGGCGGGGCGCTACGCAGATCTCGCCAATGACGAAGCCGATCGTAAGGCCGGCAGGACAATCGGCTGCCCGCTTTTCGCCCTTTGGGGCGGCGTCGGCATTGCCAATGAGACCGGCGGGCCGCTCGAAATCTGGAAAAAATGGGCGCCGGGGGCGGCCGGCAAGCCGATTGACTCCGGTCACTTCCTCACCGAGGAAAACCCGGACGCGACAGCTGCGGCCATGCTCGAATTCCTTGCCGCGTGATTCAGGAGCGATGAATGCATCCAACGATGCGGCTGTATGAAGACGTGTTGTCCAGTGCCGAGAACGTCGAGTTCCGGCTGCCGCCGTTGCCGCGCTTTATTTTCATCGTGCACGGGTCGGCCAAGGTCGCCGGGACAACCCTCAGCGAAGGCGAAGCCTGGCAGGGCGAGGCGGCGGTCACGGTGAAACCGGGCTCCGGCGGCGTCACCTGCTGGCGCTGGGAGCTCGCGCGCGGCGACCAGGGCAGCACGACTGCCAACGCGCCCGGCATGACCACGCATGAGAAACTCACGGCGTTTCTCGAGACGCTGCCGAAGGGCGAACTGTTGATGCGCGGCGACAGCGTCGCCTTCCCGCCCGGCGGCTGCGCCTATCAGCATCGCCATCAGGGGCCGGGAATCCGCTGCCTGATCGAGGGCGGCATCCGCATCGACACGCACGGCCGCTCGACGTCCTTCGGTCCCGGCGGCGCCTGGTACGAATCGGGACCCGACGCCGTGTTTGCGCAGGCGTCATCCGACAAGCCCAGCCGCTTCATCCGGGTGATGATCCTGCCGCGCGAGCTCGTTGGCAAAAGCTCGATTCAGTACGTCAACGAGGAGGACAAGGCGAAGCCGAAGTCCCAACAGTACAAGATCTATGCCGACGCCCCGATCTCGTTCGGGCTAAGGAAGTGATGGTGTAGTGCGATGGCGACGGTCGACCGCCAGCAAGTGTTCTCCGGCACCAAGGATGTGGCGGCTGCGCTGCGGATCGATGTCGCAAGCCTCGAACGCTATCTCGCCGCGAATATCGCAGGCTTCGCGGGACCGCTTACGGTCCGCCAATTCAAGGGCGGGCAATCGAACCCGACTTACCTGCTGGAGACACCGCTACGCCGCTACGTGCTGCGGCGGAAGCCGCCCGGCAAACTCCTTCCCTCCGCGCATGCGGTCGACCGCGAATACCGCGTCATCAGCGCGCTGCACGTACAAGGCTTCCCGGTCGCAAAGCCGTTGGCCTATTGCGCCGACGAGAGCGTGGCCGGTACGCCGTTCTACGTCATGGATTTTGTCGATGGCCGCGTATTCTGGGAGCCGCAAATGCCCGGCGTCGATCCGGCCGAGCGCGCCGCCGTCTATGACGCGATGAATGCCACCATCGCGCAGCTTCACGGCTTCGATCCCGCCAGGATCGGCCTGGGCGACTTCGGCAAGGGCGAAAACTATGTTGCGCGGCAGGTCGAGCGCTGGTCCAGGCAGTACCGCGCGTCCGAAACCGAAAATATCGAAGCCATGGAGCGCCTGATCGATTGGCTGCCCAAGCACATTCCGGCGGGCGGGCCGGTGCGGCTCGTCCATGGCGACTACCGGCTCGACAACCTGATCGTCGAGCGCGAAGAGCCGAAGGTCATCGCCGTGCTCGACTGGGAATTATCGACGCTGGGCGATCCACTCGCCGACTTCAGCTATCACCTGATGACATGGCACATGCCGCACTCGGAAAGCGCCGCCGGAACGGCGACGCTCGCCGGCCACGATCTCAGTGCACTCGGCATTCCATCGATGAACGACTACGTCGATGCCTACGTCGCGCGCACGGGCCTCGATCCGCGCCCTCACCTTCCCGTCTATCTCGCCTATAATTTCTTCCGCATCGCCGCCATTCTTCAGGGCATCATCGGGCGCGTTCGTGATGGCACCGCGACCAGCGAATTTGCGCCCGGCAAGGCCGAGATGATCCGGCCTTTGGCGGATAAAGCCTGGAATTTCGCGCTCCAGGCCTGAACGGCGCCGGCACGGTCAATAAAACCTTTCGCGGCACCGTCGGATTTGGCGCTGGCCGGACGGACATCGTTGAGAGCTGCAGGCTTATTTTGCCGCCGGAATTGGAAATGACGTTCATGGCGGGCAGCACCATAGGCATTCAGCTCATCATGCCGAAAACCGGAACATCTCCGAAAGCAACGCCGGAGCAGCAGGCCAGCGAGCGCGACGCCGCCGCGCAGCCGGTCGTGAAGGCGCCGCCGCCTCCCGGCATGGGCAAGATCGTCGACAAGATCGCGTAGCCGGCAATCCGACTTCGAAAAATTTATCGCCGCGCCTGGAAGAACTCTTTCAGCAGCGCCGCGCATTCGCTTTCGCTGATGCTGCCGTAGACCTCGGGGCGATGGTGACACGTCGCCGCCGCGAAAAACCGCACGCCATGCTCGACCGCGCCGCCTTTAGGGTCGGCCGCACCGAAATACAGGCGTCGGATGCGCGCAAAAGATATCGCCGCCGCGCACATGGTGCACGGCTCCAGCGTTGCATAGAGATCGCAGTCAGTGAGCCGCTCGCTACCAAGCAAAGCCGCCGCCGCACGAATGGCGATCAGCTCGGCATGGGCGGTGGGGTCGCGCTCGACAAGCGTGCGGTTGCCGGCGCGGGTGATCACCTTGTTGTCGCGCACGATAACGCAGCCGACGGGCACCTCGCCACGCGAGCCGGCGGCGCGGGCCTCCTCCAAAGCGATCGACATGAACGAAGGCGTCATGCACTGCCAAGGCCGGGCTTGTACCGGCCACCAATTTTATGCCGCTCCGTGTATAAAGACGTGGATGCCCGGCACAAGCCAGGGCGTGATGAAGTCTGCGAATGGCCGAAAAGACCAACATGCCCGGCGAGCGCATCGCCAAGGTGATCGCCCGTGCCGGCCTCGCCTCCCGCCGCGAGGCCGAAGCCTGGATCGCGGCCGGACGGGTGGCGGTCAACGGCGCGGTGATTTCCTCGCCCGCGCTTAACGTCAGCGCTGCGGACCGGATCGCGGTCGACGGCGCGCCACTGCGCGCGCGCGAGCGCACGCGGCTGTTCCTCTATCACAAGCCGCGCGGGCTGGTGACGACCCATTCCGACCCGGAAGGCCGCGACACGATTTTCCGCGCGTTGCCGAGAAACCTGCCGCGGCTGATCAGCGTCGGCAGGCTCGACATCAACACCGAAGGGCTCCTGCTGCTCACCAATGACGGCGGACTCGCGCGCGTGCTGGAATTGCCGGCAACCGGCTGGCTGCGCCGCTATCGCGTGCGCGCGCTCGGCCGCGTGCAACAGGAGGCGCTGGACCGGCTGCGCGGCGGCATCACCATCGATGGCATCCGTTACGGGCCGATCGAAGCGACGCTCGACCGCGAACAGGGCGCCAATGTCTGGCTGACGTTCGGCATCCGCGAGGGCAAGAACCGCGAGGTGCGCAAGGTGCTTGAATCGCTCGGCCTGAAGGTGAACCGGCTGATCCGCGTTTCGTTCGGCCCCTTCGATCTCGGCGACCTCGACGACGGCGTGGTGCGGGAAATCGAAACATCCGAGCTGCGGGCGAAGCTGGGCGACCAGATCGTCGCCGCCTCCTGCGCCGATTTCGATGCTCCCGTGTTGGAAGAGAAACCGGAGCAGTCCTCGCCTCGTCATTCTCGCGATGGCCGAAGGCCCGAACCCGGAAAACGAGAGCAGACCCGCCCGGGTAATGAAAAGAAATCTCCCCGCCGCCGCGACCGCTCGGGCGGGCCGCGGCCGAAATATCCGAGACCGCGCTGATGCGCGTCGTTGGCGGAAAACTGCGCTCACGCCCGCTCGCCGGGCCGAAGTCGAACGCGGTGCGGCCGACGTCCGACCGGCTGCGCGAGGCCTTGTTCAATATCCTGACGCACTCCCACGGCGACCCGGTGACCGGCGCGCGCGTGCTCGACCTGTTCGCCGGCACCGGCGCGCTCGGCATCGAGGCCATCTCGCGCGGCGCGGCCTATGCCCTCTTCGTCGACGAGGGCGTGGAGGCGCGTGCGTTGCTGCGCGACAATGTCGAGACACTCGGTCTCGGCGGCGTCACCCGCATTTTCCGGCGCGACGCCACCAACCTCGGTCCGGCGCATCCGATCGAGGCTTTTTCGCTGGTGTTTCTCGATCCGCCTTACGGCAAAGGTCTGGCCGAGAAAGCGCTGCTGTCGGCGCGCGCGGGCGGATGGCTCAAGCCAAATGCCTTGATCGTCGTGGAGGAAGCGGCTGATGCCGGCTTCAAGCCGCCCGAGGGCTTCGCCGAACTCGAGCGCCGCAGCTACGACGACACCGAATTTGCGTTTTTGCGAAGCATCTAAATGCAGTCGTCCCGGGCGAGCGCGAGCGAAGCCCGGGACCCATACTCCGCAGCCTCTCGATGGACTGCGGAATATGGGTCCCCGCCTTCGCGGGGACGACCACTATCGCCTGCCGAACAGCCGCTCGATATCGGTCAGCTTCAGCTCGACGTAAGTCGGCCGGCCGTGATTGCACTGACCGGAATTGGGCACTGCCTCCATCTCTCGCAGCAGAGCGTTCATTTCGGCCGGCTTGAGCCTGCGCCCGGCGCGCACCGAACCATGGCACGCCATGGTCGACGAAATATGCAGGAGACGCCGCTCCAGCGGCAGTGAATCGTCCCATTCTGCCATGTGCTCGGCGAGATCGCCGATCAATCCCCTGACATCGGCCTCGCCGAGCATCGACGGTGTCTCACGGACCGCGACGGCGCCAGGGCCAAACGAGTCGATCACCAGGCCGAAACGGGCAAGTTCTTCGGCGCGCGCGGAAAGCCGCGCGGCGTCGGCTTCGTCGAGCTCGACGATTTCGGGGATAAGGAGGATCTGCCGTGCCACGCCGGATTTTTCGAGCGCGGCCTTCATGCGCTCGTAGACGATGCGCTCATGCGCGGCATGCTGGTCGACGATCACGAGGCCGTCGCGGGTCTGCGCAACAATATAGGTTTCGTGCAGCTGGGCGCGCGCAGCGCCGAGCGGGCGGTCGATCTGGTCGGCGGCAGGCTCGAAGCTCGCAATCGCCGCATCCGCGGCCGGATCGCCGACATCAAAAGCGGCCTGCGCGGCTTCCGCCAGCCCGGCAGCCCCGGCGGCGCCACGTACCGGCGCAAAGCCTGCCGGCCGCGCCGGCGAGCGGCGCCAGTCATAGCTGCCCCGCCGCGGCACCGCGGCCGGACGGAACGTCGCGATGGTCGCGCTGCCGCCGGTCGTCGCCGCGCGCTGGCCTTCGCGCATGAGCGACTCTTTCAGCGCGCGCACGATCAGCCCGCGCACCAGCGCGCCGTCGCGGAAGCGCACTTCGGTCTTGGCCGGATGGACGTTCACATCCACCTCGCGCGGGTCGAGCGACACAAAAAGCGCCAGCACCGGGTGGCGGTCGCGCGGCAGATAGTCGGAATAGGCCGCGCGCACGGCGCCGAACAGAAGCTTGTCGCGCACCGGCCGCCCGTTGACGAAAAGGTACTGTCCGAGCGAGTTGGCCCGCGACAGTGTCGGCAGACCGGCAAAGCCCGTGACCCGCACGCCTTCGCGCTCGGCATCGATAGCAACCGCGTTGGCACGGAAGTCCGCGCCGAGCACATCGCCGAGCCGCGCGAGTCCGTCACCGCCCGCCGCCGCGCCCCAGGTCATCGGCGCCCGCTCCTCGCCGGCAAGCGTGAAGGAAACGTCCGGCCGGCTCATCGCCAGCCGCCGCACCACCTCGCGAACGGCTTCGGCCTCGCTGCGATCGGTCTTCAGAAATTTCAGCCGCGCCGGCGTGGCATAGAAAAGGTCGTGGACTTCGACCGTCGTCCCCTTCCCCAGGGCGGCCGGCCTCACGTCCGATTTTTCGCCGGCATCGACGGTGATGCTCCAGGCATGCGGCTCGCTGGCGTGGCGCGTGGTGATAGTCAGACGCGCCGCCGCGCCGATCGACGGCAGGGCCTCGCCGCGAAAACCGAGCGTGCGGATCGACAACAGATCGTCATCTTTTAGTTTCGACGTTGCGTGCCGCTCGATCGAAAGCGCGAGATCGGAGCGAGGCATGCCTTCGCCGTCATCGCTGACGCGGATCAGCCGGCGGCCGCCGCCATCGGTGAGCACGTCGATGCGGCCCGCGCCGGCGTCGAGTGCGTTCTCGACGAGCTCCTTCACCACGCTCGCCGGCCGTTCCACCACCTCGCCGGCGGCGATGCGGTTGACGACGGCCTCGGACAACTGACGGACGGGCATTTTGCGGGCGCCTGATCGAATCGCCTGGACTTTACCGGCGCATAGCGGCCCCCGGGAGGTCGGTTCACAGCTTTGCCCGATATTCTCGTTTACGTCGTCTCTGCGAACACGGGGACCTATAGTCCGTGTCCTATCAATGGGCTGCGGAGTATGGGTCCCGGCCCTCGCTTTGCTCGGCCGGGACGACGGCGCAAAATTAGTCCCAGTTTTTACTCCGGCGCAGGCTCTTGATGCCGGACCGATGCTTCTTGGCCTCGAGCCGCTCCTTGCGCTGGGCTTTCGGCACCTTCGTCGGCCGGCGCGGCGTGGGCTTCACAGCAGCCTGCCGGATGAGGTCGAAGAGCCGCTCGCGCGCGTCCTCGCGATTGCGCTCCTGCGTCCGGTGCTGCTGCGCAATGATGACAATGACGCCTTCCTTGGTGACTCGCTTGCCGGCAAACCGCATCAGTCGAACCGCCACGTCATTGGGCAGCGACGGCGAGTGGCGTGCATCGAAGCGAAGCTGAACGGCCGATGAGACCTTGTTGACGTTCTGTCCGCCCGGCCCCGACGCGCGAACGAAGGATTCCGTGAGCTCGGCTTCATCGATGGAGATGGTGTCGGTGATGCGGATCATCGCCTGCGACCGAGTCAGGACGTCAGATACTTCTTCGCCAGCACCTTACCCTCTTCCACCGCCGGCTGGTCGAACGCATCGATGCCAAGCAGATGCGCGGCGATGATCGTCTCCAGCATGAAATGCATCATCAGCTCGCCGAGAGTCTCCTCATCGAGCCGGTCGATGTGGATCGTCCGCACCGGACAGCCGTTCTTGGCGAGCGTCTCGGCGGTCGCGCGGCCTTCGGCCGCGACCAGATCGCCGATCGTCTTGCCGGAGAAGCCGGGCTCACCCGCGAGCTTGGCAAGCTCGCCATCGATGCGCGGGCCTTGTCCCGCGGCGCCGACCGTGATGACGCTGAAGAGCTTGTCGCGCGGCCCGGCAATGAACAGCTGTAGCTGGCTGTGCTGATCGACCGGCCCGAGCGCCGCGAGCGGCGTGGTGCCCTTGCCGTTCTTGCCGAGGCTCTCCGCCCAAAGCTGCACGTACCAGTGCGTCAGGCGCTGCAGGCGGTCGCAATAGGCGAGCAGGACGCTGATCGATTTACCTTTGCTTTCAGCGAGTGCAACCGACAACGCGGCGCCGAGCGCCGCCGGTACCTGAGCCGCCGGTTTTTTCGAAAGCACCGGCGCAAGCACAAGGCCCGCGCCTTCACGGATGGCGCCAACGTCGAGACCGAGCATCGCTGCAGGCAACAGGCCGACATTGGTCAGCGCCGAATAGCGGCCGCCGACGCCCGGATCGTGATCGAGCATGGGCACGCGGAATTTTCCGAGCAGATCGCGCAGTCCGTTCTTCTTGCCGGATTTTGCCGGCTCGGTGATCCCCAGGAAAAGATCCGGGATGCGGGTCTGCAGGCCCGCATCCTTGAGCGCCGACAGCGCCGCGATCGTCTGCATCAAGGTCTCGGCCGTGCCGCCCGACTTCGAGATTGCAACGAACCGTGTCGTGGCATGCGGCAACCGCGCAAGCAGATCCGCATAAGTGTGCGCATCCAGGTTGTCGATGAAATGCAGCCGCGGCGGCGGCCGCAGCGATCCGACGCCTGGCACCGCGAAGCCCGCCAGCTGCGCCAGAGTCTGGCCGCCGAGACTGGAGCCGCCGGTGCCGAGAATGACGATATCGGTCGCCCGATCGGCAAGCTGCCGCGCTGTGTCGCGGATCGTTTCCAGATCGCCGCGGGTTTCCGGCAGCCGCAACAACGGCAGACCATTGTCGGCGTGACGGGCACGCAGCCATTCGAGCGCGCTCTCCGCGCGCGTCAGCGCGGCCTTCAGCGCATCCGCTTTGACGCCGTGCGGGCCGACATTTTCCTCGCGCGCATTGTCGATGGATTGAAGGACGCCCATGCCGTTATTTGCCTAGAGTCGCGCGCTGGGCGCAACGAAAACAACGCGACGGCTATTCCGTGGTTCCGCTCGAGGCCAGCCCTTTCGGCCGCCCGGCGACCGTTACCAGCATGCCACCGCCGTAAAGGCGGCGCGCAGCTTTCTTTGCGTCCTCGATCGTGACGGCATCGATGAGGCTGCTGCGGCGCTGGATGTAGTCTATGCCGAGATTGTCGATCTGGATCTGCGTGAGCTGCGCGGCGATCTTGCCGGACGTATCGAGCGTGAGCGCATATGAGCCCTTGAGGAACGACTTTGCCGCAGCAAGCTCTTCGCCCGTGGGGCCATTTTCAGCCATCCGCTTGGTTTCCTGCTCGATGACGGCAAGCGCATCGGCCGTCCGATCGGCGCGCGTGGCCGTGCCGCCGAGAAATACGGCGGCGTGGCGGAACCAGACGAGGCTGTTGGACACGCCGTATGCAAGCCCGCGTTTCTCGCGCACCTCTTTGTATAGCCGCGAGGAAAAGCTGCCGCCGCCCAGGATATGGTTCACGATATATGCGGCCATGAATTGAGGATCGCTGCGCGCGACGCCCGGCCCGCCGAACGTCACTACCGCCTGCGGGACATCCACGTCGATCACGATCCGCCGCCCGAGCCCGCTCGGCGTGGCATCCGGGATTCGCTTGAGATCGTTCTTTGCCGGCAGGCCGCCAAAGGCGCGATCGATGAGTTCGCCGGCCGCTTTCTCGTCGACGTCGCCGACGATCGAGACTTTCAACTCGTTACGCGCGAAGACGCGACGCACATAGTCGCGCAGATCATCGACCGTGACCCGCGCCATCGTCTCCAAAGTGCCCTTTGTCTCACGCCCGTAAGGATGACCGGGAAACGCCGTTTGCCACCAGCGGCGGCTGGCGAGATCATTGGGGTTCGTGATGTCGCGCCGCAGAACAGACAATTCCTGCTCGCGCACCCGCTCGACGGCCTCGGCATCAAAACGCGGCTTGGTCAGCGCGAGCCGCAGCAGGTCGACGGCCTCGTCGCGATGCTCGTTCAGCGCGCGCAGCGAGCCGTGAAAGGTGTCGCGGCCAACCTGAAAGCCCAGCTCGATTGCGTGGTTTTCCAGCCGTTCATGAAAGGTCTTGCTGTCGAACTCGCCCGCGCCTTCGTCGAGCAGATCGGCGGTGAAATGTGCTGCCCCGGACTTGTCGGCGTCATCCTGGCTGGCTCCGCCATGGAAAGCGTAATTCAACGTGATCAGCGGCACCGACTTCTCGCGCACAAGCCAGGCTTCGATCCCCGACGGACTCACGATCTTTTCGATCGTCATCGCCGACGCGACATTCGGCAGGGCGATCAGCACCGCCGCAGCGAAAAGCATGCATACGCGCCGGATCATGACCGCTTCTCCACCTGCGGGCTCTTGTCCTTGATCAGATAGCCGGTGACCGACCGCTGCTTTTCGAGCCATTGCTTTGCCGCGGCTTGCACCTGCTCGGCTGTCACGGCGCGGATCCGGTCCGTCCAGCTCCGCACGTCGTTGACAGTTGCACCGGTCGTGAGCGCCGCACCGTACCAGCGCGCCATGGTCGCCTGATTGTCCTGCGCATAGACGGCGTCCGCGATCAAACGCGTTTTGGTGCGTTCCAGTTCTTCAGGCGTCACGCCTTTGTCGATGATCTGCGCGATGACCGCGTCGATTTCCGGTTCAAGCTGTTGCAGCGTGACGCCGGGGCGCGGTCCGCCCACGACCCCGAATTTCGAGAGATCGAGCGCATTGGCGTCGTACCAGGCGCTCGCCATGACGGCCATCTGCTTGTCGACGACCAGCGCACGATAAAGGCGGCTGTTCGAGCCGCTGCCGAGAATGTGCGAGAGCACCTCGAGCGCTTCCGATTCGCCGCGCTTTGCTGTCCTGAAGGAAGGCACCAGGTATTCGCGCTGCAAAGTCGGCATTTCGACCCGCGGGTCGGCGAGCGTGAGCGAGCGCACCGCGACCGGCGGCGGCTCTTCCGGCCGCACACGCGGGGCTACCGTGCCGTGACGCGGAATTTTCCCGTAGGTTTCTTCCACCATCGTCCGCACCTTGAGCGGATCGACGTCACCGGCGATCACCACAATCGCGTTGTTCGGCGCATAAAATCGTCGATAGAAGCCGATGGCGTCGTCGCGCGACAGCTGCTCCATCTCGTGTCGCCAGCCGATCACCGGCTTGCCATAGGGATGATTGAGATAGAGCGCGGCATCGATTTGTTCGGAGAGACGCGCGCGCGGATTGTTTCCCACGCGCTGGTTCTGCTCCTCGAGAATGACGTTGCGCTCGGGCAAGACGACGTCGTCGGTGAGCTGGAGACCCGTCATGCGGTCGGCTTCGAACTCCATCACTGTCCGAAGCTGCTCGCTCGGCACGCGCTGGAAGTAGCCAGTGTAGTCCTGCGACGTGAACGCGTTCTCCTGACCGCCGATGCGGGCGACGACCTGCGAGAATTTTCCCGCCGGGTTTTTCGCCGTGCCCTTGAACATCAGGTGCTCGAGAAAATGCGCAAGGCCCGATTTGCCCGGCGTCTCGTCAGCCGCGCCGACCTTGTACCAGATCATGTGCGTGACGACGGGCGCACGATGGTCGGGGATCACGACCAGCTCCAATCCATTGCCTAATATGAAATCCGAAATCTGCGGACCATTGGGGGCGGACTGCGCACTGCTCGCGACCGCCAGTAACGCAGCCATGGCTGCTGCGGTGATCAATCGATTCGGCACGGATTGGCCTTTTTGCCTTTGCTGGCGCTGGAGCTACGCCGCTACGATGACGTGGATCAATCGCGGAGCTCGCGACCCTCGCAAACTTCAGCGGCGAGTTACGCTCGGGTCAGCACGATCGGTATAGTCATTGTACGCCTTCGCCGGAGCTACACCCTTGGCGAGACCGTAGGGCTGATCCGGCGACGGGGTCTGGTAGCCCGGCGGCGGGTCCGTCAATGAAGTGCGCGGCGGCTCGCCGGTAAATTTCGCCTGCTCTTCTTTTTTTGTCTTGCCGAACATCGCATCGTAAAGACTGCCCTTGTACCCGAGCTCCGATGGGAGCAGCTGGCTGCTGAAGCCGGATGGAGGCGATTGATAGCCGTCGTCGGTCCGGGCCTGCTGTCGCTTCTGCTGTTTGCCGCGGGCGCCCGGCGCCAACTGATCAGGGCGCAATACATTTTGATCGCGCTCGCGCTCGTCGCTGATATTGCGGTTCTTCTCCATGGCCGCTTCGCGCTTGCGGCGCTCCACGTCGGGATCCTTTGGCCAGGCGGGATTGTTCGCCGCGGCATCGCTTTGCTCGGGCGGCAAAAGATCCCGGCCCGGCGGGATCACGAGTGGCGCCCGCTCCTGATAATTAATGGTCGCCTCGCCATCGCGCTTGAGACCGAGTCCGTCCATGATGCCGCGCGTGAGTTTTTGGTCCCACGAAGTTTCGTCGTCGGCTGCGCCGGCGGGTGCTGGCCCCAGGACCACGGCAGCGCCAAAGACCAGCAGGCTGGCAGTGCAACCTTTGAAGATCTTGCTCAAACGCATGGTGCTCATCCCGGAACCGGACCTTTGACGTTGAATTGTCGCGACTCTTGCGGTGGATCAGGGCGCTTTTGCGGCGCGGTCCATTACAAGAGACTCATACAACAGGCCAATAACCCCGGCAACGATGGCCACGTCGGCTAGGTTAAATACATACCAATTGAACCGCCAATTGCCGGTGGAAATATGAAAAAACACGAAATCGGCAACCCAGCCATAGGCCAGACGGTCGATGGCATTGCCGAAGGCCCCGCCGATGATCAGGCCCAGGGCCAGCGCGGTGAGGCGATTTTTCACATGCGCAAGCCACAGCCACAGCAGAATCACGGCACCGGCCTTGAACGCCAGCAGTACCCATTGCCCCACCGGTCCCTGCGTCTGGAACAATCCATAACTGATGCCCGTGTTGCGCGTGAGTACGAAATCGAAAAACGGTCCTAAGCGGATAGGATGGGCGGCCAGGTCGTGAACGAACAGCAAGTACACCTTGCTCGCCTGATCAATAAGACAGACGACCGCCGCGACAACGAACCCGAAGCGCGTTTGTGGACCGGACAGCGTCATCGTTTGGCCGGCTACTCCGCTGCCTTGCGCGTGGCTTCCCATTCGCGCAAGGCCTGGGCGTCACGCGGCGAGACGTCGGGATATTGAGGGTCGGCGCCGATATTGGTGAGAATTTTCCACGAGCGCGCGCATTTTTTGCCCTCGGCGAGGTTGGGGACGACGGCTACGCCGGAAACATCGGGCAGCCGGAATGCGCTCGCCGACCCGTCGTCGCGCACGAGCGTCGCCGCCGAGGTGATGCACACCTCGGCGAGATCGCAGTCGACCACGGCCTCGTACAGCTCTTCGTTCGACACATGCACGATCGGATGCGCTTCGAGCGAGGAGCCGATGCGCTTCTGCGCGCGCTCGATCTCGAGCGCGCCGGTCACGACGCGGCGCACGGTGCGGATCTTTCGCCACTTCTCCGCAAGCTTGTCGTCGCGCCAGGCCGACGGCACCTTGGGGAAAGTTTCGAGATGCACCGATTTCGCGGCCTCGCCACAGCGCGACAGCCAGGCCTCCTCGGCGGTGAAGCAGAGCATCGGCGCAAGCCACGTGACCGTGCAGCGGAACAGATGATCGAGCACGGTGAGGCAGGCCTTGCGCTTCACCGAAGAGAGCGGATCGCAATAGAGCGTGTCCTTGCGGATGTCGAAATAGAACGCCGACAGATCCGACGTCATGAAGCTCGAGAGTGCCGCAAAAATCCGTTTGTAGTCGAAGTCGGCGTAAGCCTTGCGCACCAGCGCGTCGAGCTCATGCAGCCGGTGCAGCATCAGCCGCTCGAGTTCCGGCATCTTGTCGAGCTTCACACGGTCTTCCTCGTGGAAATGGGCGAGGCTGCCGAGCATCCAACGAATGGTGTTGCGCAGCTTGCGGTAGGTCTCGACCGTCGTCTTGAGGATTTCCGGGCCGATGCGCAGGTCATCGGCATAGTCAGACGCGCAGACCCACATACGCAATATGTCGGCGCCCGACTGCTTGATCACGTCCTGCGGCGCGGTGACGTTGCCGAGCGATTTCGACATCTTGCGGCCCTGCTCGTCGAGCACAAAGCCGTGGGTAAGCACGACGTCAAAGGGCGCCCGCCCGCGCGTGCCGCAGCTTTCAAGCAGCGACGAATGGAACCAGCCGCGGTGCTGGTCCGAGCCCTCCAGGTACATCACCGTATCCTTGCCGCCGTCCATCTTGCGCTTGATGCCGGCAAGCGTCGGGAAATGCTTCGGATCTTCGAGCACGAAAGCGTGCGTGGAGCCTGAGTCGAACCAGACGTCGAGGATGTCGTCGACCTTCTTCCAGCCGTCGTTGGCGAGCTTGCCGAGGAAGCGCTCGCGCGCGCCCGCCTTGTACCAGGCGTCGGCACCTTCTTTCTCGAAGGCCTCGATGATGCGCAGTTCGACCTCCGGATCCTGCAGGATATCGACCGACCCGTCCGCCTTTTCCTTCACGAACACGGCGATCGGCACGCCCCATGCGCGCTGGCGCGAGATCACCCAGTCGGGTCTGCTCTCGATCATGCCGGTAATGCGGTTTTCGCCCTGCGGCGGCACCCAGCGCGTGACCTTGATCGCCGCAAGCGCGCGATGCCGCAGCGTGTCGCCCTTTTTCGCGATGTCCTTGTCCATCGCGATGAACCATTGCGGCGTATTGCGGAAGATGATCGGCTTCTTCGAACGCCACGAATGCGGATACTGATGCTTGAGGCGCCCGCGCGCGATCAGCATGTGCGCCTCGATCAGCGCCTTGATCACCGCTTCGTTGGCGTCACCCTTCTCGCCCTTGTCATTGATGACGCGCTTGCCGGTGAAGCCAGGTGCGGCCTCGGTGAACGCGCCATTTTCGTCGACGGTATAAGGGATTGCAGGGTTGATTCCACGCGCCTCGAGTGCGGCGCGGTTTCCCGTCCAGACCTCGAAGTCCTCGCGGCCGTGTCCCGGCGCGGTATGCACGAAACCGGTACCCGCATCGTCAGTGACGTGCTCGCCGACGAGAAGCGGCACATTGAAGCCGTAGCCCTTATCCGCAAGTGGATGCTTGCACACATATGCATTGAGAGTTTCCGACGGAACGCTATCGACTTTCTTGAAAGCAACTACCCTAGCTTGCTTGAAGACCTCTCCCGCTAGTTTGTCAGACAAGATGTAGTAATCACCAACCTTCGCCCAATTGTCGGGAGCCGCATCAGATACCTGATACAGGCCATACTCGATCTTTGACGAGAAGCTGATTGCCCGATTGCCAGGCAAAGTCCAAGGAGTCGTTGTCCAAATTACGATCGAGGTATTTTCTGGAAGCATTTTTGCAAATCTTGGCTTTTTGCCAACGTCTTCCATCGGAACATGGCTTACCGGAAACTTCACCCAGACCTGATCGCTGGTGTAATCCTCGTACTCGACTTCCGCTTCGGCCAGCGCCGTCTTTTCCACCACGCTCCACATCACCGGCTTGCTGCCGCGATAGAGCGTGCCGTTGACGGCGAACTTCATCAACTCGCGCGCGATCTGTGCCTCGGCCGGAAAGCTCATCGTCGTGTAGGGATTGCCCCAGTCGCCCTCGACGCCGAGGCGCTTGAACTCCTCGCGCTGCACGTTGAGCCAGTGCTCGGCATAGGCGCGGCACTCCTGGCGGAAGGCGACCATCGCGGCCGGATCCGAAAGGTTCGGCTTTTGCTTGTTCTTGGAACGGTAATTCTCTTCCTCGATCTTCCATTCGATCGGCAGGCCATGACAGTCCCAGCCCGGCACATAATTTGAGTCAAAGCCGAGCATCTGCTGGCTGCGTGTCACCACGTCCTTCAGGATCTTGTTGAGCGCGTGCCCGATATGGATGTTGCCGTTCGCGTAAGGCGGGCCATCGTGCAGAATGAACTTCTCACGCCCCTTCGCCTCCGCGCGCAGCTGCGTGTAGAGGTCGCTCTTCTCCCAGCGCTTAAGGATTTCCGGCTCGCGCTGCGGCAACCCGGCGCGCATCGGGAATTCCGTCTGCGGCAGGAACAGCGTCTCGGAATAGTCGCGCTCGGGCTTCGACATGGGGCGCTGTTTAGCAGGCTGCTCGGTTAAATGTCACCCAGCCGCGGGAAGGCCTTGCCCGCGCGCCTGAGCGCGTCGCGGGCCTGGGCGGCGTCCGCAGTCATGTGGCGCTTGAGCGTCTCGATCGATTCGAACTTCTGCTCCTGCCGGATCCAACCGATGAAGGCGACATCGATGTTCTGTCCGTAGAGGTCGTCGTCGAAGTCGAAGAGATAAACCTCGAGCAGCGGCGCACCGTCGTCGAACATCGGTCGGCGGCCGAAACTGGCGACGCCATCGTGACGCACGCCGGCGATATCGACGCGCACCGCATAGATGCCGTGCTTGAGGCCGCACGCCGGATCGAGCTTCAGATTGGCGGTCGGAAAGCCGAGCTCGCGGCCGCGCTTGTCGCCGTGAACGACCTCGCCCGAAACGAACCACGGGGCGCCAAGGAGCTCGGTCGCCTCCACCACCCTGCCCGCCGCGAGCGCTGTGCGCACGGCGCCCGACGACACCGGCCGGCCCTCGTCTTCAAGTGGCGGAACGACGTCGACGGCAAAGCCGAGACGCCGGCCCTGCTCGGTCAGGAATTCCGGTGAGCCGGCCCGGTTCTTGCCGAAATGAAAATCGAAGCCGATTGCCGCGCCGCCAATGCCGAGCGCGCCGGCGAGGATCTTCTCGATGAAATCCTCGGCCGATGTCGACGCAAGCGCTGCGTTGAACGTCATGATGATCGCTCCGTCGAGCCCACTGGCAGCCAGGAGGCGCAGCTTGTCGCGTTCGCTCGACAGCTGAAACAACGGTTCCTTCGGCCGCAGAAACAATCGCGGGTGCGGCGTGAACGTCAGCGCCGCCACCTTTCGTTTGAGCTTGCGCGCGCGCTTGAGCGCTGCGCCGATCACCGCCCGATGACCGCGATGGACACCGTCGAAATTGCCGATCGCCACGACAGCGCCGGCAAGGGGCCCGCCGTCGACGCCATCCGCGCCGCCGCGCACGACATGAAATCCTTTAGACGCCGCGTCAGGCTTGTTCATCAGGAACCGGAAATTTGCAGGGGTCGAGGCCAGAGCCGGCCACATATCCCATAATCGGAACATTGCGTCAGCCCGTACGGTTAGCGCGCCGTTAACAAACCTTCAAATTAACGGGTTATTCAAGGGCGCGCTGTTATTTATCGCCACCTTTTGGGGAGCCCGATACGTCATGGCTGTCGATCTGACCAAGCCTGTTCTGGTCGTGGACGACTACAACACGATGATCCGCATCATGCACAACCTGCTCAGGCAGCTTGGCTTCGAGCAGGTCGACGATGCGAATGACGGGTCAAGCGCACTCGCCAAATTGCGCAAGCGCGATTACGGGCTGGTCATCTCCGACTGGAACATGGAGCCGATGACCGGCTTCGCCCTCTTGCAGGAGATGCGCGCCGATCCTTCGCTCTCCGATATCCCGTTCATCATGGTGACGGCGGAATCCAAGACCGACAACGTGATCGCCGCAAAAAAGGCCGGCGTGTCGAATTACATCGTCAAGCCGTTCAACGCGCAGACGCTCAAGAACAAGATCGATGCCGTATTCGGCGAAGCCGAAGCGTCCGCCCCCGCGGCCTGACAGTTACCATCTCAATTCGCGCATGACCGCCTTCGGCATTCCGCCGGCGGCGGCGAACGTCGCCGTCAACGCATCGGCGTCCGGATTCTCGCGGCTGCCGAGCTCTTCGGCGTGAATCCCTGACGTCACGAACAGAAAATCGATGCCGACCGTGTGAGCGCCCTTGAGATCGGTGCGCACGGAATCCCCGATCGCCATTACGCGATCATGCGCAACCTTGCGGCCGGCCATGCTTTCCGCTTTCGCCAGCGCCATGTCGTAGATCGGACGGTAGGGCTTGCCAGCGTAGAGCACCTTGCCGCCCATCGTCGCGTAGAGATCGGCGATCGCACCGGCGCAGTAGACCAGGGTCGAGCCGCGCTCGACGACGACGTCGGGGTTGCCGCACACCATGAAGAGCTTGCGCTTGAGCATGATTTCAAGACGCGCGCGATAGTCTTCCGGCGTTTCGATGTCGTCGTCATCGAGCCCGGTGCACACGACGTAGTCCGCTGTCTCCAGCGGCGCAAAGTGCGCTTCGAAGCCGCCGAAGATCGAGCGGTCACGCTCGGGGCCCAAATGATAGACGGTCTGCCCGTGCCGCTCCTGCATCACGCTGCGGGTCACGTCGCCCGACGAGACGATGGCGTCGTAGACTTCGCGCGGGCAATGCAGCCGGTCGAGCTGGCGCGCCACCTGCTCGCTCGGGCGCGGCGCATTGGTGACGAGGACAACCGTGGCGCCCTTCGCCCGCGCCCGCATCAGCGCGTCGCAGGCGTGCGGATGGACCGCAAGGCCGTTGTGCACGACGCCCCAGATATCGCACAGCAGCACGTCATAGCCGGGCGCGAGCGTGGAGAATTTCGAGATCAGCGGGGGCGATGCGGCTTTCATCCAAGACCTATTTCACGACT